>MDSZ01054862.1_pt1 | contig 14007 bp, 13 predicted proteins | sample 811201 | NCBI WGS metagenome assembly MDSZ01 (sample SAMN05326647, study PRJNA326480) | marine metagenome | isolation source: seawater | place: Indian Ocean: North | collected 2010
AATTTCTCGGGATTAAAGCAGAATATTTTCGGAAAATTACATCTATTATTATCAAAATATTATAATTTTTTTTTAGGTTTTAGATTTAAATTATCTAAAGAGTTAAACTTGTTAAAAAGAAATGGTTACGTTGTCTTTGCAGCTGACCGTCTAAATAATAAAATTTTAATTGATGAATTAAATAAAAAGATTAGTAAAAATATACCTAAAAAAAGGAGTAATAATATTTTTATTCTTCCTAATGATAAGCTTTTAAAGGAAAAGGAACTTATTTCATCCTTGATTGAAAAAAAAGTATCGGACTTACTTGAGGCCTATTATGGTGGTGGATATAAAATTTCTAGTGCATCTTTTAGGTACACTTTTTTTCCAGGTTATAAAAAAGAAACGGAACAATACAGTGATTATTGGCATTTTGACTCTTCACCCTCATCAACATTATCGGTGTTTGTTTTACTTTCAAACACTACCGAGAAAAATGGTCCTATGGAAATGTTAAACTCTGAGAACTCAAAAAATATTGTAAGGATGGGATACACTTCAAGAAGAAAAAAAGAGTTCTGGAATCTGATAAACAAAAATCCAGAAGTTGAAAAGTTTACAGGAGTAAAAGGTTCTATTTTGATCTCAAAAGTATCGTCATGCCTTCATAGGGCAACTTTTCCAAATCCAGGAAAAAGTCGAAAGATGCTCGTAATTTCTGTTTTTCCAGTATTTGGTAAGTCTGATAAAACGTCTTTTAAAGAAAGTTGGATATATAAATTAACACATAAGAAAACATAATATGAGAAGAGTAATTGATTTTTCATCAAATCTGTTGAGAAAAATTCTTTTGATCAAGTCCTTGAGAATTTTTCTCTGTCTTTTTAGATATTTTGTATTTAGAAAAGTATTTAAGATTAATAAAAAATTTATTGAACCACAAAAAAAGGAATTGGGCATAAGAACTTTTGATCATAATTATAAAAATATGCTACACAGTATATTTAAACATGATAGGTTGCATCGCTTGCTAAGACCAATGATGGCAATCGATAAAGTCTTAGGTAATAAAACTAGAATGAAAGTCTTATCAATTGGACCCAGATCTGAGGCAGAATTATTTTTAATAAATGGATATGGATTTAAATGGAAAAATATTGATGCGATAGATTTGTTTTCATATAGTCCAAAAATTAATGTTGGTGATATGCATAAAATACCGTTTAATGATAATTCATACGATATCATTATCAATGGTTGGTGCCTTGGCTATAGCAGTAATCAAAAGAAAGCATTATCCGAAATGTTAAGGGTCGTAAAAAATGAAGGAATAATAGCAATTGGACAAGGGCACATTGTAAAAAATGAAAGAAAAGTTATTTTAGGTGTAGAAAAAATTAAAAATAAAATAAGTGAAATTGTAAAGCCGATAAATAAAAATATAAACCAATTTTTTTTTACACACGAAATTTCAAAAACAATGGAGAAAAGAGGAGAAAGGTTAATTGCAATAATATTCTCTATAAAAAAATAACAATGAAAAAGTATAAAGTAAAAATAATAGGAGCTGGATCTATTGGCAACCATCTTGCTCATGCATCAAGAACGCTTGGTTTTGATGTTGTTATGTGTGATACAGATAATAATGCTCTAGATAGAACGAAAAATCTTATTTATCCGTCAAGATACGGAGCTTGGGATGAAAAAATTTCATTACATAATGTCAAAGATGTTCCAAATGGAAATTTTGATATAATTTTTATTGGAACCCCTCCCAGCTCACATTTAAAAATAGCTTCTAAATCATTACATGAAAAACCGAAAGCAATCGTAATTGAAAAACCAGTAACAACTCCAGATCTAAAACAAATTATTAATTTTGAGAATCAAAGAAAACTATTCAAAGATATTTCAATATTTGTAGGATACGATCATGTTGTTGGTAAAGCTTCAAAATTTGTTAGCCACATTATAAAAGAAAATAAAATTAAAAAAATAATATCGTTAGAAGTAAAGATAAGGGAACATTGGGGTGGTATTTTTAAAGCTCATAGTTGGTTATCTGGTCCTGAGGAATCTTATCTAGGTTTATGGAAACAGGGCGGGGGGGCTATTTCTGAACACTCACATGGAATAAATATCTGGCAACATTTTGCAAACGAGTTGAACCTAGGCCTAATTTCTAAAGTATCATCAGTAATAAATTATCACAAAAATCGAAACCTAAATTATGACGAAATTGGTTTAATTAATGTTAAAACAACTAATGGGTTTATAGGAAAAATAACGCAAGATGTTTTAACCTCACCTTCAGAAAAAAAAGCTAGTATTTTTTTTAAGCAGGGTTTTATAGAGTGGTATTGTAATTATGATAAAAACTCAGATGCGGTTTTTTGGAAAATAAATGGAAATAAAAAGAAAAAGATATTTAAAAAGAAAAGACCAGACGACTTTATCGAGGAGATAAAACATATTTGTAAATCTTTTGAAAATAAAACTAAATCTCCTATCGATATTGAAAATGGTTATAATACTATGTTAGTTATAGCTGCTGCACATTTGTCTAATGCAAAGAACAAATATGTAAATATAAATTACAATAAAAGGTTTTCAAAAAAGGCATTCATATGCTAGTTACAGAGTAATGACATTTAATTTTGAAGACTTATTTATTTTTGATTTAGCTAATAATCACCAAGGCGACTTAAATCATGCAGAAAATATAATTAGTAAGGTATCTAAGATTTGTTTTGATGCAAAAGTAAATGGTTGTATAAAATTTCAATTTAGAGATTTAGATCACTTTATTCACAAAGATCATCTGCAAAATTCAAAAAATAAACATATACCAAGGTTTTTATCCACAAAACTTCCTTTAGAGGATTTTAGAGTTCTTAAAAAGCGAATTGTTGATGGTGGCCTACTGACTTGCTGTACACCATTTGATGAAAAATCAGTTGAAAATATAGTTTCAATGAATTTTGATATTTTAAAAGTTGCTAGTTGTTCAGCACAAGATTGGCCTCTACTTGAGGAAGTTGCAAGGGCAAATCTACCTGTAATTTTCTCAACTGGTGGACAAAATCTTAATAATATTGATGATCTAGTAAGTTTTTTTGAGCATAGAGGAGTTGACTTTGCGATAATGCACTGTGTGTCTATGTACCCAACTCCATTAAAAAATTGTAATTTAGATATGATTGATACTTTAAAAAATAGATACGGAAGTAAGGTAATTGGATGGTCAACTCATGAAGATCCTAGAGAAATACTTCCATTACAAGTTGCATATTCAAAGGGAGCAAGAATTTTTGAAAGGCATATTGGAATGACAAAAAAAAATGTCAACTTAAATAAATATTCATCTGAACCAAAACAAGTTGAAAAATGGATAGAAGCGTATTTGCGGGTTAAAGAAGTTTGTGGAAAAAAAGAAAAAGATATTCAAGAAAATGAAGCAGTCAGTATTGAGGAGCTAGAGCGAGGAATTTACGCCAAAAGAAATTTAAAAAAAGGGAATCTTTTAAGTTTAGATGACGTTTATTTTGCAATGCCAAGAACTAAATCTCAACTCAAAAGTGGTCTTTTTTCGGATCAATTGAAGCTACGTGAAGATATAAAAATAGATAAGCCAATAAATGTTAACAGTGTTGTTTTTAAAAAGAAAAATGATGTACAAATAATTAAAAATCTGATTCATGAAATTAAAGCAATGCTGAACTCTGCCAATATTATACTCGACTCATCATTTGAAGTTGAATATTCACATCATGATGGAATTAAAAACTTTAAAAAGACAGGTGCTACTATTATAAACTGTATAAATAGAGAGTACTGCAAAAAGATCATCATACAAACACCTAATCAAAAACACCCTGCACACTACCATAAGAGAAAAGAAGAAACTTTTCAGATACTATCTGGTGAGTTAGAAGTCTATATTGATGGTAAAAAAAGGATTCTAAATCCAGGAGATACATGTCTTATTCAACCGGGAGTTTGGCATTCATTTCAAACTACAAAGGGATGTATATTCGAAGAAATATCAACAACCCATTTTAATGATGACTCTTTTTATAAAGATAAAAAAATAAATTCCATGAAAAGAGAAAATAGAAAAACAATTGTCAATCATTGGGGAAGGTTTGAGTTATTTGATAAGATAAGCTCATAAGATGACACCCTCTACTTATAATATATTTAAAGAGTTTGTATATTCTTTAAAATTCTTCAGTTACAACTATACCAAAAGGACTATAGTAACATTCTCTTTATTATTTGTTATAACAATAAATGAAGTTGCTTTAACTGCGCTTATTTTACCTCTGATTGATATAGTCACCAACTCAAATTCTGATAATATTGTATTAAATTATATTAAAAACTTTTTTCTATTATTTGATATCAATTTAAATCTAGAGTTTCTATGCTTGCTTATATTTTTTCTTTATTTATTTAAAATTTTTGTCGACCTTTTCTTAGGTTTATATGTTGATAGCTCTATGAATTATATTAGAAGAGATATAAGAGCAGAGTTAATTAATAGATTAAAAAATATTTCATGGTCGTATTTCTTAACTAAGAGTCACGGAGTTGTTGTTAACTTAATGACTAACGAAATAGATAGAACGATTTCGCTTTTTAAAGTAATCCAGAGAATATCAATATCCTTTCTTAATATTATAGTTTTCTTGTTATTTGGTTTAGGAGTTTCAATTGAAATAGTTGGAATTGTAATATTTATTTCTTTAATTGCAATGTTTGTTGCAAGACCAATGTTTAAGATGACAAGATCTGGAGGTATAAAAGAAATTGAAAATTTAAGAGATATTTCAAGTGGTTTGATACAAGGACTAAGGTCATTAAAAGTTTTTAAAGCCATGGGAAAAGAAAGCATTTTACTTAAATCAATCTTTGAAGCTAACGAAAATTTTTTAAAGTCCAACAATCTGATTGTTAAGTCTAGAAAATTACTTGAGGCATCACAAAATATCTTGATACTATTAGTTATACTATTTGGTTATTTTATCGCCACAAGAATGTTTGACAAAAGCTTAGGTGAGCTTACTTTTTTTGGATTTATCTTATATAGATCTAGCACTCAGTTAACTATTTTTATGAAACAATTCCAAGGCATCACATCACATTATAATGCTTTAAATAGAATATTAGAATTTGTAAACCAACTTATTAAGTATGGAGAAGATAATATAACTAACACTAAAAAATTTAAAGTTATTCCTAAATCTATTATTTTTAAAGATGTAAATTTTAATTATGGAAAAAAAAGAATAATACACAAATGTTGCTTTAAATTAGATTTGAAAGGATTAATCTCCATTTATGGAATGAGTGGAGCTGGTAAAACAACAATTATAGACTTAATTTGCAAATTTTATAAACCAGAAACAGGAAGTATTTTTTTAGACAATATTAATATAAATGAAGTTGAAACAAGTTCTTGGAGGAATATGATTGGTTATGTTTCACAAGAATCATTTCTTCTAAACAAGTCGATTAGAGAAAACTTACTATCTTTGACAAGTAATAAAAGTCTGAAAGGAATTACGAATATTATAAAGATTTCAGGTGTAAATGAAATTATTGAGAATAAAAAAGAAAAAGCTAATTTTATTATTGGTGAAAATGGTAATAAATTATCAGGTGGAGAAAAACAAAGAATTGCGATAGCAAGATCTTTAATTTTTAAACCTCAATTTTTAATTCTTGATGAACCAACATCATCATTAGATAAAAAAAATATGATGTTAATAATAAAAACATTGAAAAAAATTAGTAAGCGAATTCCTGTTATTGTAGTAACGCACCAATCTGCTTTTTTAAAAGATTCAAATACTATTCTAAACTTAAAGAATAAAGAGATTACAGTTACAAAAAATGTATAAGAAAAAAAAAATTTTAGCCATTGTGCCTGCAAGAAAAGGTTCCAAAGGTGTTAAAAATAAAAATCTTAAAAAAATAAATGGTTTTTCTTTAATTGCTTATGCATGTAAGCTTTTATCAGAAATTTCTCACGTTGACCTAATTATGATCTCGACTGATTCAGACCGAATGGGAAAAGAGGGGATAAGTAATGGTGCAGATTATTTTTTAAAAAGACCTAAGAGATTAGCTGGTGATAGAGTGGGAGACTATGATGTTTTAAAACATGCTCTGACCAAGGCTGAAAAGGAAAAAAATACAAAGTTTGATATTGTATTAATGATACAACCGACATGCCCTCTAAGAAAAAAAAAACCATGTAATTAGCACATACAAAAAACTAATTGATGAAAACTTAGATAGCGTCTGGACTATAAGTAAAATAGATCTAAAGTTTCACCCATATAAATTGCTTAAGATAAGTAAAAATAAACTTTTTTTTTTAAGTAGAGTTGGAAAAGATATTGTAGCAAGACAACAATTGAATGACCTATATTACAGAAATGGAGCAGCATACGCCTTTTCAAGAGATTGTATAATGAAACAAAAAAAAATCTTAGGAAAAGATTCTGGTTCTATTTTAATAGAAGAAGAATTAATAAATATTGATACAAAAAACGACATTTTAAAAATTAATAAAATAATTAGAAGATAAAAATGAAGTTATTGATACACATTGGATTTCCTAAATCTGCGTCAACATGGTTACAAGAAAAAGTTTTTAATAATGAAGATTTTAAGTTTACGAGTTTAAATAGAAAGGAGATTGCTTTAAGATTTGGACTTCCTCATCCTTTTTATTTTTGTCCAAAAGAAGTCGTGAAAACCTTCAAAAAAAAAAATAATAGAATCAAATTCTAATGGAAATTATGTTGTACTGAGTAATGAGTTTTTATCAGGAAACTTCTATTTAAATGGTGGTATTGATTCTAAAATATATGCTGATCGACTAAAAGAAACTTTCCCTAATGCAAAAGTATTAATTATTATACGAGAGCAAATATCATTTCTTTGTTCTTTATATAAACATGATATTTCATATAATGGAGGGTTTTGGAGCATTTCTGAGTTTGTTAAACCTGATTGGCACTTTAATAGAAGATCATCTTTTCATCCTCGATACATAAAGTATTTTGGAATTGTAAAGTATTACCAAAATATTTTTGGAAAATCAAATGTTCTTATATTACCATTTGAATTAATTCAAAATGATAAGGAAGAGTTTATTCATAAAGTTATGTCCTTTGTTAAGATGAAAAAAAAAAATAAGATAAAGACTAGCACTGAAAAAATTAATAAATCAAGATCTATAACTCTCATTTATTTCCAAAGAATATTAAATAGAATATTCACATCAAGATCAGAGAATACATTACGTTTGCCCAAAGGGATTGTGGTTTTTTTCAATAGAAAAGTTTTATCATTTCTCAACCTTAATTTTTATTTAATTGACAGATTTTTTGAAAAAAAATTAAAAAAAAAGGTCTATAATATGATGCATAAATATTACGAAAATGATAATAGAAAACTACAAAGAATTATTGATTTTGATTTAAGTTCATATGGATATAATATTAAAAAATAAAATTGTAGGAATTATACCTGCAAGGGGAAAGTCAAAAAGGATTGAAAATAAGAATCTAATTAAAATCTCAGGAAAACCACTTCTTCAATACACACTTGAACATGTTAACAATTCTAAATATTTAAAGAATAATACCTATGTTTCTTCTGATTCTTCAAATATTTTAGAATTAGCTTTGAAAAATAATGTGAAAGTTATTTCAAGACCACCAAATTTATCTGATGATACTTCAACAAGTGAATCTTCTTTAATTCATGCATTAGATGTGTTGAAAGATAAAAATTTCTTTCCCGAGATCATTGTTTTTTTGCAATGTACTTCTCCAATAAGATCTTTAAACGATATTGATGATGCAATTGATTTTTTCTTAAATAATAAATTTGATTCTATATTGTCAGTAGTTGATTCTAAAAAATTTCTATGGAATCAGAACAAAAAAGGAGCTAATGCCATAAACTATGACATTAATAATAGAAAAAGAGAACAAGATATAAATAGTCAATTTGAAGAAAATGGTTCAATTTATATAACAAAAAACAGTAATCTTAGAAAATATAAAAATAGAATATCAGGAAAAATTGGTTTGTATAAGATGAGCTATTGGAGCGGTTTTCAAGTTGATTCAAAAGACGATGTGACCTTGGTATCTAATTATCTCTCAAAAAATAATTATAACCATATACAAAAAAAAATAGAGTTAATAGTCTTTGACTTTGATGGAGTTTTTACAAACGATTATTTAATTATGGATGAAAATGGCAAGGAAAGTGTAGTATTATCAAGAAAAGATGGAATGGGAATAAAAAGATTAAAGAAAGAGGGTTTTAAAATTTTAATTTTGAGTTCAGAAAAAAACGATGTTGTAAAAAAAAGAGCTGAAAAATTGGGAGTAGAAGTTCAGTATAACGAATCAAATAAACTTTTATTTTTAAAAAATTATATATCACAAAATAAAATTAATAAGTCAAATGTAATGTTTGTAGGAAATGATATTAATGATGAAGAATGTATGGGTTTTGTAGGTATTCCAATTGCTGTTAGCGATGCAATTCCAAAAGTTAGAGAAAAAGCGTCAATTATTTTAATGAATAAAGGTGGAAAAGAAGTTATAAGAGAAGTATCTGACTTAATATTAAATAAATATGACAAAAATGAATAATAATTCACCTGTTATCATTGCCGAGGTCGGTTGTAATCATAAAGGAAATTTTGATACAGCCGTAGAAATGATAAAGATCGCATCAAGTTTTTGTAATGTTGATATTATAAAATTTCAAAAAAGAAATATACAAAAACTTTACACACAAGATGAATATGACAAACCTCATCCTAATCCTGAAAATTCATATGGTGAGTCTTATGGAAAGCATAGAGAATTTTTAGAATTTGATATTGAACAGCATTTGCATCTCAAAAAAGAGTGTGAAAAATATAACAAAAAATATTCATCATCAGTTTGGGATATTATTTCAGCAGAAGATCTTGTAAATATAAATCCTTCACTTATAAAAGTTCCCTCAGCAATAAATAATAACTATGAAGTATTGGACTTTTTATTTAAGAATTACAAAGGAGAAATTCATATATCATTAGGAATGACAACTAGAGATGAAGAAAAAAAAATTATTGATTTAGCAATTAAAAGAAATATGAACAAAAATCTAATTCTTTACCACTGCATTTCTGATTATCCTGTTGATATTAGTAATCTTTATTTGAATGAAATAATAAGGCTACAAGAAGATTATAAGAATATTATCAAAGCCATTGGTTTTTCAGGTCATCATAAAGGAATATCAGCAGATATAGCTGCTTTGGCTTATGGTGCAAAATACTTTGAAAGACACTTTACATTAGACAGAACATGGAAAGGTACCGATCATGCAGCAAGTTTAGAGCCAGATGGAATGAGAAAATTAAGTAGAGATCTAAATAGTGTGTGTAAAGCGCTTAGATATAAAACTACAGAAATAGATGAAACTGAAAAAGTTCAAAGAGCAAAATTAAAATATAAAAATGAAAAAAATTAATATTGGAGCAGGAAGGTTATGGCGTTCCAAAGGCTGGGAAACCCTAGACAATGGAACGAAAAGTTTAACATCAAGCTGGCAAAATTATGGTAAGTGCTGGGAATCAAAATTAAAAGATAATAACTACGATATAATTTTTACAAGCCACACACTCGAACACATACCTCAATTTAGAATAGAAAAAACTTTTTATGAATTTAATAGAATCTTAAAACGCAATGGAATAATAAGAATACTTGTTCCCGATCTTGAATCTTCCGCAAAGGCATATATTAAGAGAAATAAAAAATTTTTTCAATTTTCCAAGCATTATAATGAAAATCTTGGTGTGGGAGGAAATTTTGTGAGGCAAATAGTATCACCAGGTGGACAAACAATAGCAATAAATAGAGAATATGATGAAATAGTTGGTGGATACGCTCATTTATTTTGTTTTGATTTTGAAATGATGAAGATACTACTAGACAAATGGGGTTTCAAAAATATAAAAAAATGTTCACCTGGAAAGTCAAGTATAAAAGAATTACGTGAATTTCAGCACTACGTTGTTGATGGAAAAAAATATGATATGTCAGATACTTATTTGGAAAACATTAATGAACAAATGAAAAAGAAGGATTCATACATTTCTGGTTTTGACAAAAAATGGTCTGGTCAATTAGTTGTAGAGGCGCAAAAAAAAAAAAATGTAAATTTTTATGAAAACTCTCAGTTTTTTCAACTACGTCAAACAAGATATAATACTAAAGTTGATAAAATTAAAATTGGGATATTCCTTAAAATCTCCATTGTAATAGATACGATGTATAAAATTTATAGTTCTTTAAAGAAACTTTTTTACAAAAATTAAAAATAAATGAAAGAATTTACATATGACGTCTTTTCTTTATTTTCTAAAGATATAGGTAATTGGTCAAAGAATTTCTTTTGGCCAATTTCAAGAAATGAAACTCAAAGAATTTTGACTGATATTCTTGAGATTTTTTATGGAAATATTAATAAAGAAAAAAAAATACATACAAAAAATTGTTTAATTACATATAATCAATTTTACAATCCGTATGTTGTTATTTTTAATTATCTTTTGTTGAAAAAAAGAATAAGTAAAAAAAAATACAAAATAAATTATTCAAAAAATAGCAAAGTGATGAGATACTTATTTCAAGAATCTAATGAATTTCCAGTTAATCTTGAGTCTTTTAATAACAAAAAAAGTGAAAATTATAATTTCAGACTTCTCAAGGATAAATTAAAGACATTTTTATTTAACTTTTCAAGAGGTAACTTATTTCCTAATGACTCGATATTTGCAATTAATCAACAAGGCGTCCTAAATCAGGACTACTTTAAAAATAATAGTAAATGGATAAATATTATTTCTGTGGAAAGATTGAAAAGCAATATGACTATTCAAAATTATGATAAAGAATTATTAGGAGTCATAAACAGTTTGCACCATCAGTGCTTAAAGTATTCTAAAGAAAAGTTAAACATTAAAGTTTCAAAAAGGATTGAGAAAGATATCCAACTATTTCAGATGAAGTATCTTCAAAATATTAGTTCACTCTTAAAATGTTTGTATGATAATAAAGAATTACAAAACGTAAAAGAAATATTTGTAGATTCTCCCAAAACAGTTGTTAGGGCCATAAGCCTTGTAATCAAAAAAAATGGTGGATATGTTTATGGTTTTCCTCACGGTTCATGGATATGTCATTCTTTTAGTAAAAGACCTATTTATAACGAATTTTTAGTATATGACTACTTTTGTATTTATAATAGCTCACAAAAAGTGTTGTTTAGTGATAATCTAAAAAAAAACTTATCAAATTTACCAATAAAATTTATCAGCCAGGATAGTAATATTTTTAATAAATATAGAACACGTTATAAATCTAAATTACCCAGCAAAATAAAAACTATAATGATTTTAGAGAGCCAACTTTGGTGTGATGATGTAAGATTTGAATTACCAGAAACAATGATTATTTATGAGTTTTATTATTATCTTTGCTCCTTTTTATCATCCCTAGGCTACAAAATATTATTTAAAAAAAGGCCCAAGTCACTTTCTATGGATTTCCCTTTTTTCCAAAATATTCAGAACATTGAAATTATAGATGGTGATTTAAAAGAAAAAAAAAATTTAAACCTACCTGATGTTATTATATTTATGTACGGCCTATCTTCAACCTTCATTCCATTAATTTGTTCAAATAAAAAATTAATATTTTTTGACTGTGGTTGGGAGAGATGGAACCCTAAGATTTTTAGAGAACTCAAAAAAAGATGTGATATTGTAAAGACTTTTAATACTGCTGATAATAAAATAAGATTTAAAAAATCTACTTTGATTAAAAGTCTTAATATTACAAAAAAAAATCTAGATACTTCATTGTTTGATAAATATCTTTCATTGTCTCATGAAAAAAAATAATTTTTATTTTAGTATGATAACTTTTTTATTAATTAATAATTCTAAGAAAATATGAATGAAAAATAGCATTAACAAAGTTGAAAGACTTTGGGAAAATTTTAGAACTATATTTATTGGTGATAATTTTACTATTATGATTTTCACAATTAATCCAAAGAGTCAAATTTCTCTTCAGTATCACAAAATAGGTCTTAACATTGGACTTTAACAAAAGTAACTGCTGAACTTAGTAAAGTTGATCAAACCCTACTTTAAATGAGAATGAAACTATTTTTATAAAAAAGGCAAAAATACAAAGAATTTAAAATAAACAACAAGGTGATTTAATAATTGTTGAAGTCCAAACTAATGATAAAATCAGTGAGAATGATATTGTAAGATTAGATGATATATACGGTGGAAAACTTAATTAAATATTAGAAAATTCAGTATTTCATACTTCAAGTTATTTGCCTAACAATTTAATAAGTAAAAAATGTGATTATACTTAAGTTCATAACATGAAAAAGAAAATTCTTTATATAGTTAGATTTTTTAGTGGCTTAAAATCTTCATTAGATACAGGTGTTTGGGATCCTAAAGGTGTTCCTACTATATATAAGATGATGGAAAGTCTTGACAAATCAAAATTTGAAGTTGAGTTTATTCTATCTAATTATAACTTATTCCTTTCTAGCAAATTTAAAAATTTTTATACCAAAGGTAGTGTTAAAAATTTTAAATCAAAATTTCATATCTTAAGCTTTTATTCTGATAAGAATTTTTTTTTTAGGAAAATTGAAAGTATTTTTTTTATTATAAGAAAATATTACTTCTTAATAAATTTAATTAAGGAATATAGACCAGATTTAATATACATAGATCGAGCACATGTTATCGAGGGGGCAATAATAAAGAATATTTTTAATTGTAAGGTTTTTTTAAGAATTATGGGTGTAGAAGTTTATAATTATAATAATATCCTAAAAGGACAAACTATCTTCTCTTATATCACCCGTTGGGCATTTAAGAATAATTTTGATCATATTTTATTTAGTGAAGATGGTTCAAATATAAATAGTTTTAAAATTAAATATCTTAATAAAAAAATAAAAACATCTACATTTATTAACGGAGTTAAAAAAAAAGCTAGTGATGTAAATCATTTTAAGCACATAAAAGAAAAATATAGTAGTAAGATTAAATTACTTTTTGTATCAAGACTAGAAACCAATAAGAACTGTGATTTACTTATCAATAGTGTAGCTAACTTAGATGATCAATCAAAAAAAAAAATTGTTCTTTTTGTTGTTGGTTCAGGGTCTCAATTAAAAAATCTTGAAAATCTGGTTAAAACAAAAAAAATTGAAGGTTCCGTTAAATTTTTAGGTTCAGTTGCTCATAATAAAATTAATGATATTTATGATATTTCAGACATTTTTATTTCACTAAATTCTACGGGTAATATGAGTAACACGTGTTTAGAGGCATTTAATTCCGGCATTTGTTGTATAATACCTGAGGAAAACAAGGAAAATGGTTGTGACAAAGTTATTCAAAATTATGTAAAAAATAATTCGATTATAAGGGTTCCCTTTGTCAAAATGGGGACTCATTTAACTAGTATATTAAGGAATTTAATTAAAAATAATACACAACTTAAGATTTATGCAAAAAATATAAAGAAAGACTCTAAAAAATTCCTTACATCATGGGATTTAAGGGTTAAAAAAGAAATTACATTAATTGATAAAATTATTAAAAATTAAACATTTATTATTCATGAAAATAGCGTTGCCCATATCATCTTTCTTACCATACGCAGGTGGAATGGAAGTAGGTGTTCATAATCTTGCCATGAACCTAATAGATTATGGTCACGAACCGATAGTTATTACTAGCTATTCAATATATAGAGAGTTAAAAAAAAAAAAAATTAAATTCCCCTATAAAGTAATATTCTTTTACCCAAGAATGTTTTATTTATTCTCTATAAATAAAAAACTTGGGATGTTTTTATCAGAAAAATATTTTAAAATTTTACAGAAAAT
>MDSZ01158594.1_pt1 | contig 14007 bp, 12 predicted proteins | sample 811201 | NCBI WGS metagenome assembly MDSZ01 (sample SAMN05326647, study PRJNA326480) | marine metagenome | isolation source: seawater | place: Indian Ocean: North | collected 2010
ATGGCAGAGCAGAGCGAGTATGGTAAGTTTAAGCACGGAGCCGTTCTAGTTCAGGGCGGCTCTGTTCTTAACTGCTCTTTCAATAAAGACAACTATAATTCTTTCGGATCTAGGTTTAGACCAAAGAGTAAAGGCAACGCAACGCTCCATGCAGAGATAGGGTGCGTCTTGGGCATACCAAGAACCAAGACCACGGGGGCAGATGTATATGTTGCAAGAGTCAACAGGCAGGGTGACGAAAAAATAAGTAAGCCTTGCAAAATGTGTCAGAATGTGTTAAAACATGTTGGAGTAAAGCGTGTAATCTACACGACTAATGAAGAAGGCAAACACGAGGTAATGAAACTATGAATATTTTTGCTATCGAGAAGAACAAGGCTGGTGACATTGATTGGGTTACGTCGGCAAGATCACAAGACAATTATCGTGTTGTTAAAATGATTCTGGAATCTTGTCAGATGCTATGCACCGTGCTTAACGAGCAGGCTGGCGAACAAGTTGCTCCGTATCGTTCTACACACAAGAACCACCCGAGCACCAAGTGGGCTGCTGCATCGTCGCATAACTTTTGTATGTTGATGGTGCATTGTGCCGAACTCATCGAGGAATACAAGCGACGCTTTAACAACAGAACTCACAAGTGCGAGGCAGTATATAAACAAATTCAAGAATTGTTCAATCCAGATTTGTTCCCAACCCACGAGCCTACAACATTGCCGATGGCGATGCCACAGCATTTTCAGTCTGATGATATTGTAGAATCTTATCGACGATTCTATGCCAGTAAGCCTCGTGTGCGATACCCAGCAGAGAAAGTACCTGACTGGTTTGATAACTATCGCGGCGACGTAGAGTACGAGGTGATCACATGAAGCGACTACTTGTCATTGACATGCTAAACATGTATTTCCGTGCATACATTGTTGATCCATCGTTGTCTACCAATGGTGAACCTATTGGCGGGATTAAAGGTACGCTGAAAATTATTCAGAAGTTGGTCCGCGAGACAGCACCGGACGAAGTGGTCATATGCTGGGACGGCGAGGGCGGTTCCCAAAAACGCAAGATTACGAACAAACAGTATAAAGAGGGACGCAAGCCGATTCGCCTCAATAGAGACATTCGGAATCTCACCGAAGAGCAGGAGATCCAAAACAAAGTATGGCAACAAATGCGCCTAGTAGAGATCTTGAACGAGACACCCTTGGTTCAGCTTGTGGCAACCGGCGTGGAAGCCGACGACATCATTAGTTTCGTCGTGCAGCACAAGAAATATGACGGCTGGCAAAAAGTTATCGTCTCTAGTGACAAAGACTTTCTCCAGCTTCTAGACGACGAGACGGTTTTGTACCGCCCTATTCAGAAAGAGGTGTTGAATAAAAACCTTGTTGTTGAGAAATACGGCATCCACCCTCTGAATATGGCGCTCGCCAGAGCAATCGTGGGAGATAAGAGCGATAACCTTGAGGGAGTTAAGGGGGTGGGGTTGCCGACTGTAGCAAAAAGGGTGCCTTTCTTAGCGGAAGAGAAGACTTATACCATTCGCGATGTCACGGAGTTTTGTGAACAATCTAATTCATCTCTAAAGGCATACAAGAATATTGTTGAAAGCGAACAGCTTATCAAAGAAAATTATAAATTAATGCAATTGTATTCTCCGAGCGTGAGTGTGCAGACGGCACAAAAGATAAGTCATACACTAAAAACACACCCACGGCACTTCAACAAATCAGCCATTCATGCTATGATGTTGGAGGATGGCTTTGGTAATGGAAACTGGACTGACCTTTTTCGATTCTGTAAGAAGGTTTCTATTGAATATCGGAGTAAAGCATGACCAATTTTAATACAAAGGAAAGAGAGGATTTTTCTCATTTCGGAAAATCTTTTCAGGAAAAGTTCGTCCAACTTCTGCTGGAAGATAGGGCTTTCTGCGATCAGGTTAGCGAAGTGTTGGATTTGAATTTTCTTGAATTAAAATACTTGCGGGTCTTTGCGAAGAAGATTGTCGAGTATCGAGAGAAATACAACAGACAGCCGAATACGGACACTATGGGCACTATCCTTCGCTCTGATTTGGAGAGCGAACAGGAGATTACCCGCAAGCAGGTGCGCGAGTATTTCGCACGAATTGTTGCAAAAGGACAAGTCACTGATGCGGAGTTTGTAAAAGACACTTCTCTAGAATTTTGTAAGAAACAGAAATTGAAAGAGGCGATTCTTCAGTCCGTAGATTTGCTGCAACGTTCTTCGTTTGATGAGATTAGTTGTGTTATCAATGACGCGATTAAGCTCGGCAGTGATAATAATTTTGGGTATGACTACAAGATTGATTTCGAAAAGCGTTTCGAGAAGCGTGTCCGTCGTGCCGTCACTACAGGGTGGTCTGAGATTGATGACCTCGCCCAAGGCGGCTTGGGTCGCGGCGAGTTGGGAGTGGTGATTGCTCCGACTGGTGCCGGTAAGTCGATGGTCTTGTGTCACCTTGGAGCGGCTGCGGTAAAAGAAGGCAAGACTGTTGTACACTACACACTAGAGCTTCAGGATACGACAGTTGCATCTCGCTATGATAGTTGTTTGACGGGAGTAGGGCTTAGTGATCTGCACGACTTCAAAGAACATATTGCAGAAAAAGTTCAAGACGTTCCCGGCGAATTGATTGTGAAAGAGTACCCCACAAAATCGGCATCTGTGGGCACGCTTCGCAATCATTTGGAAAGGATTCGCAGGAACGGGAGCGAGGTTAATATGATTATTGTGGATTATGGAGATTTGTTACGCCCAAAAAAATCTTACAAAGAACGCCGAACAGAACTAGAGACTATTTATGAAGAGTTGCGTGGACTTGCACAAGAATTTGATTGCCCTGTGTGGACCGCCTCACAAACTAACCGAAGCGGACTGAATGCAGAAGTGATTACAATGGAATCAATCTCGGAAGCCTTTAACAAATGTTTTGTGGCTGACTTTATTTTCACAGTGTCGAGAACAATCGCTCACAAGAATACAAATAGTGGTAGATTCTTTGTTGCTAAGAATCGCCTTGGTCCTGACGGGTTAGTGTATCCAATTTTTATGGATACATCGAAGGTAAAAATTAAGGTTCTACCAGCAACAGGCGAAACGGTCGATGAAATTGTTACAAAATCAGCCAAGGAGCAAGAACAGTCTCTTAAAGATAAATACAAAAAATATAGGAGTTGAACATGGTCGCAGAAGACGAACAAGGAATTACAGAATTTAAAATTAAAGAGCGTGCAATCAGGCGCTTTCGATTGTCCGATAGTTTTATCGAACAATACAAGACCAAAGAGGTGCCATGGGGACCACTAGGGTACGTTACATTTAAAAGAACTTACGCCCGCCGCTTAAGCGAGTTTGATTCGTCAGCAACGGGAACAGAAGAGTGGCATGAGACTTGCCGTCGAGTGATCGAGGGCATGTTCACGATGCAAAAGAAGCACGTAGTTTCATTGGGAACTCCATGGGACGACGCTCGCGCACAGCGAACTGCGAAGGAGGCGTATGATCGACTTTTTAATTTAAAGTGGACGCCACCCGGACGCGGACTGTGGATGATGGGGACTAAGTTTATTGAAGATCGCACCGGAGCAGCACTCTTTAATTGTGCGTTCAGATCAACGAAGGATATAGATTCCAAAGGAGGATATCTTTTCGGCTGGATTATGGATGCGCTCATGGTTGGTATTGGTGTTGGTTTTGATACCAAGGGTGCAGGGACGCTCACTATTAAAGAACCCCAGTGGTCCGATGCAGTGTTTACGGTTCCTGACAGTAGAGAGGGTTGGGTTGATTCTGTGACAGTCTTGCTCGATGGGTTTTTTAGGGGCAGCGTTGTGCCAAGGTTTGATTACTCAGAGATTCGTCCAGCAGGCGCACCTATCCACGGCTTCGGCGGCACCTCTAGTGGTTCAGAACCCCTAGAGCAGCTTCACCGAGACTTGATTGAATTATATAATTCCCGAGTCGGCGAAACTATTACTTCGACTGATATTGTTGACACAGAAAATTTAATTGGCAAGTGCGTTGTGGCTGGTAATGTGCGCCGTTCAGCAGCTTTGGCTATTGGCGAGTATAACGACCGAGAATACTTGACAATGAAGAACGACGAGAAGAAACTTTATTCTCATCGCTGGGGATCAAACAATTCTTTTCATTCTGTGGTGGGAATGGATTATGGGTGGCACGCCGAGCAGAGCCAGAACAATGGGGAACCCGGCTACATCTGGCTTGACAATGCTCGAACTCGTGGGCGCTTCAAGGATGCACCACGCACTGATGACATGAAGGTTGCCGGATTTAATCCCTGTGTGGAGCAACAACTTGAGGATGCAGAGCTTTGCTGCTTGGTTGAAACATTCCCGGCAAAACATGAGGATTACGAAGACTTCAAGAAGACTCTTAAGATCGCCTATCTGTATGGCAAGACTGTTACGCTTGCTAATACCCATTGGGCTGAGACTAATGCGATCATGTTGAAGAATCGACGAATTGGATTATCTCAGTCTGGCGTGGTTCAAGCGTTTAATAAATTTGGAAGACGTAGTGTTTTGGAGTGGTCAGACAGCGGCTATGAATATATAAGGGAACTAGATGAAAACTATTCTGATTGGCTGTGCGTTCCTCGTTCGGTTCGCATGACTTCGGTGAAGCCGTCAGGAACGGTTTCCCTCTTGAATGGTTCAACACCCGGAGTACACTTCCCTGAGTCTGAGTATTATATTAGAAGAATTCGTTTTTCCGAAGACTCAGAACTACTGGAACCCCTCCGCGAAGCTGGTTATAAGATTGAGAAGGACGCTTACTCGCCTAATACTTTGTGTGTGGAATTCCCGGTCCACGAACCGTTCTTTAAAAAAGGCAAAAGTGATGTTAGTATGTGGGAGCAACTAGAGATCGCTGCTCAATATCAACATTATTGGGCAGATAATTCTGTCTCTATTACTGTGACCTTCAACGAAACTGAGGGACCACAAATTAAAGATGCGCTACAAATGTACGAAACAAGACTAAAGGCTGTTTCTTTTCTGAGATATCAGGAAACGGGATATAAGCAAGCACCCTATGAGCCGATCACCAAAGAAGAATATGAGGATGCTAGCAAAAAGATCAAGCCTTTGACGAAAGTTGATATCAACACTGGCGGTGTCGGTTCAAAGTTTTGCACAAACGATACTTGCACAATATAAGGAGAAATTATGAACTTAAAGCCTTGGAACCGTAGGTTGTTGGTCCAGCTTTTAAAGCAAGAAGAAGAGGAAAGCGGACCACAAATTTTATTACCAGAAGACTACAAGCCGAAAACAGAAAACGATTATCATGTTCAGGCTCTTGTTTTAGCTTGCGCCTCAGACGCAACAGAGGAACTACAGAATAAGAAAATTATTCTCCAATCTAATGGCGTCGAGGAATTTACAGTAAACAACGAAACATACTATTTAGTATTGGAAAACTACGTTGTGTGTGTTTTGGAGGAATAACACTTATGAAAAAGAAGCAATTAAATGAGTCAGGGTTCGCTCGCGTTCGTTCAATGATGATGGGAATGGTACCTTCTGTTGAGACAATTGGTATTATGACTGCCGAGAACCCGAACGCAGAGAAGTTTGGAGCGAAACAAAACAAGCAATTTAATAAATCGCTTATGTCACAACTGCGACAGATGAACTACGGACCAATTCCTATTGGCGGCAGTTTTGGGCACAAAGAAAGCTCGTTTCTTATTCCGAATATTACGAGAGCAGAACTGGCAGACCTTGGTAAAAAGTTTGAACAAGAGGCTGTGATTTGGGCGTCGAAACAGAGTGGACCAGATGGTGAGTTCATGCGCTGGGAATATATGGAAGGAGACGCCACTGTTCAGACTCGCGATGTAAGCATGGGTGGTTCCGATGTTCAGGATCGAGACGATTACTACTCTGAGAAAAAGGGTCGCAAATTTATTATTCCATTTTTTGATCCAGAGTACGAAGATGCAAAGCAGACGAAGGGAGGGCGCGGAGTTGATAAACAGATTCCTCCAACGGACGATGAAGTCCCTGATAATGAAAGGGCAAAACAATTAGCAGAGTCTCTGAAGCGCAGGGCAAAGCTGTGTACGGACGTGAGCAGAACCCCAAGATCTCGATGGCACCATCGAGGCTTGATGATGGTAGAGTTGAAGATGCTTAGGAGACTCATGGGAGAAGATTAAAATGAGTTTGCTATATCGTAAAGGCGCGGAGGGGCAGGAAGTAAAACGGCTCCAACGCGCCTTAAAAATTAAAACCGATGGAAAGTTTGGTCCAAAGACGGAAGCAGCAGTAAAAATGTTTCAGACGTATAGTGGATTACCATCAGACGGAGTGGTTGGACCTGTGACCCGCCGCGCTCTTAGAATTGATATTTATGCGGGAATTGATGTTTCGCGCTGGAATGGGAATGTTCCATGGAGTCAGGTTGACAAGAGACAAGTCGAGTTCGCATGGGTTAAATGTTCACAAGGAGTAGACTGGTACGACAAGTGCCGCGAGCACAACTTTATTGGCTGTCGAACAGAGGGGATCCCGGTCGGTGGATACCACTTCCCGTCACCACACATTGGAGGCAGTCAAGACCCGAAGCGGGAAGTCGAGCAATTCGTTCGAGCATTGGGTCCGATTCAAAAGGGAGACTTAATTCCAGTATTGGACTTGGAGGCTGGCGTGAAGGGCGATCCCGACTTCAATCGACAGTGGGCTTTGGAATTCTTGCAGGAGTTCGAGAATGAAACAGGCTTGCGGTGCGTCGTATATACTGCCAAGTGGTATGTCAATAGTTATCTCAGGAAAAAGATTGGAGATTTAAAAAAATATCCGCTTTGGGTTGCGGACTATTCTGACACTCGCAACGAGCCTGACAGCCTATGCGGCTGGGATGAATATGCTGTATGGCAATGGACTGGCAGCGGTCACGTTGATGGTCTTGGTCGAACAGGAATCCGAAAGTGTGATCGAAATTGGTTGCCCGGTGGACCTGACGCTATAAAAAAATTAAAAGTTTAAGAACGGAGTACAAATGAAAGAGATGGTAGCAATTGTAGCGGGGTGTCTGTTGTTGGCGACCCCTGCCTACGCTGTAGATGATGAGGTATCGCCAACTTACAAAGAGATTGAACACCAAGCAATATATAATTGTCACAACAAGAAGCCAGACAAGGTGGATCGAGAGATTGTTAGCAAGATTATATCTGTTGAGAAGCGATACAATCTTCCACCAAGCCTGCGGGGAATGCTTCTTGCAGCAGCGTGCTCAGAAAGCGGGTACAACCCTGAAGCTCTCGGAGATTGGCGAGATAAGATTCGTCGCGGCAAAAAAATTCGTGTTGCTAAAGCAGTAGGCTTGTTTCAGATGTGGAAGTGGTGGGAGAGTTCATATAAGATCGACCGCAGAAGTGTCACTCCAGCCACTGAAGCCTACATGAAACATATTGAGCGCCAACTTAAAAGAATCAAGTGTAAATGGCGCACACCACACCGCCGATGGGTTGCTGCTTGGGTTACTGCCATCCGTGCGCCAGCAAAGAATGGACGATGTAATCAGAAACCGAAGCACCTGAGAACACTCAAGCGATGGCACCGCGCAATTAAGAAAAATAATTATAGTTCGGGCTGCGATTGCTAGATGACCACTTTGTATGAACGTGATATTATAGTTGTCGGATACAGTGTTCATGCGCTGTTATATGCTTATGACGTTGGGGCGTCTATCATATTGACCAAGGAGTTAAGACCCCATCCGTTTGAATTTTGTGATGAAGAAACTTATAGTCGATACGGTTTTGGGGGTAATAGAGTTTGTGATCTATACGATCATCTTCTTTTTGATCTGTCAATGGCTGGGCGTGCGCCTTTAGCGGGTCGCATTGCTTCGATCAAAGAGGGTGGCGCTAACAAGCTCAACGTTGAAGCGACACGCGGTCAAGGCTTGGAAGTTTACGCAGATGAAATATATTATTTCGAACCTAAAATATCTGAGAGTAAAAAAATAATACTGGACTGGATTGACGTTCGTCGAGGACAAAAACACGACACCAAACAGATAGAGACTGGTGCAGATTTTATTAATCGAGTTTGTTTTTATCCTACTGAGAGAATTTGTGGTTCCAAAACCTCTGGCTTAAAGGATGCAGTAGCTATTTCATACCTTACCCAAAAAGAACTCCAAGATAATAATTTTTCTGAATTTATTGTCAGAAAAAAGGTAAAATATCTAATGGAGGAACATGGGATTCGGGGACCAAAAAACGGAAAAGATCCACGGGATCCGACTAAGCAGAAGTATTATTCCATTAAGCTAGAATCTAAGAAACGAGAGGTGTACCCATTAGTGATATCGATACCAGAGAAACCAACAACCTTTTCCATCTCGCAGGATGTATCTCCCTCGCTGGGCAGGAATTGGATTTCGGATTTCAGTGGCACGACAGCTTAATGCCGATTAACAAGTCTTATACTGCTATTCAAAGAGCGGTGGTTGAGTGTGCTTACGCTGGGTGCGAGACGATCTGGATCACGGTTGGTCCAGAACAAGTTCCTTTATTGCGAGAGATTTTGGGCGACTATGTTGAAGACCCGGTTTGGTATTATCGAAAGAAAAGTCGATTCCCAAAGGAAAATAAAAAACAAATCCCGATTTTCTATGTTCCGATCCACCCCAAAGATATGGGCAGGCGCGACTGTCAGGCGTGGGGTATTTTAAACTCAGCAATGGCAGCATACTACACAGCAAAGAAGATTAGTAATTGGCTCGTACCTAACAAATATTATGTGGCTCCAGTCTATGGAGTTTATGAGCCTTCCATTTTGCAAGAACATAGGCAATTGATTTCTAGTCACGGCGGCGCGTTCTATCTCACACACGAAGGCAAGTCGGTGGCTAAAGGAAAGCGTCTGGGATTCACTTTCGATACAGACAGTTTTGTCCGAGTGCGAAAACAGTTTAGGGATCTAGAAAAGTCTCGGAAAAGAGATGCGCCTCGCCCTGCTAGGTTTTTTCAGATGGAGGAGGTATTTAACGTGATTGATCCTGAGTACGTCGAATCTCCGACAATGGCAGAGGTACCCAAGTATTCTGATATTTCTTTTTGGAATGGGTACATTGATTATATGGCTCACCCGTATGTTGAGATGCCACAAATAAAAATTTTAAAAAATGGTAAAAAAACATTTGCATTACCTCCCATAGTGTGATACATTGGTATAGAAAAAAAGGACTAAACACATGAAAGACAATATCCCCTTCGTAGGGCTACACGCTCACTCGGTCGCTGGAAGTATGTTTGATGGCTATGGCTATCCGCAAGAACATATGGACTTTGCATTTGAAAACGGCATGGATGCTCTCGCTCTTACAGACCACGGCAACATGAATGGCTTGCCGTACCAGATTCTCCATGCCCAAAAGATGGCATCCGAGGGAAAGAACTTTAAGCCGATCTTTGGTGTCGAAGCTTATTTTGTTCCGTCAGTGAAAGAGTGGAAGAAAGAATACGACAGAGTGAAAGAGGACAAGAAGGCGGCAAAGAAGTTGTCACGAGATTCTAGTGGCGTGACAATGGAGGATGAAAACGCATCGAAGCGCACAGTTAACAACGTCCTTAATCGCCGTCGCCACTTGATTTTGCTTGCTCAAAATGAAGCGGGTCTTAAAAATATTTTTGCGATGATATCAGAATCCTTTCGTGATGAGAATTTTTATCGCTATCCTCGCGTTGATTATAGTTTGTTGGAGAAATACAATGAGGGTGTGATTGCTGCGTCCGCATGTCTTGGTGGAGTCTACGCTGGAGACTATTGGGAGAATCGAGATAGCGGCGAGGATGCAATTGTTGCCGCCATGCACGAAACAACCCAAAACATGATGAGTATTTTTGGGGACCGTTGGTATGGAGAACTCCAATGGAACAACGTGCCAGAACAACACAAGCTCAACAAGCTCATCATCCAGATGCATTATGAGTTTGGAATAGGGCTGATCTCTACAGCAGACAGTCACTACCCCAGCGCCGATGCTTGGCAACACAGGGAGTTGTACAAGCGACTTGGCTGGCTAGGCAAGTCTACTTCTCGTCCTGATTATTTGTCGGATGAGTTGCCTGTAGATGTTGATGAGATTGGATACGAACTGTACCCCAAGAACGGTCAACAAATGTGGGAGGCTTACAAGAAATACTCTAAAGAGGTTGGCGCTGAGTATGATGATGAGTTGATTCTGAAGTCTATTACCAATACTCATGAGATCGCCCACCAGCGCATCGAGAAGTTCATGCCTGACTCTACTGTGCGGTTGCCTGATTTTGTGGTACCGACAGGACAGACGCCGACAGGGGCGCTCACCAAGCTATGCATTGAGGGTCTAAAGGCTCGGAAGCTCACTTCGACAGATTACATTGACCGGCTCAAGAGCGAGCTTGAAGTGATTGATTCCCGAGGTTTTTCAAAATACTTCCTAACCATGGCAGCAATTTCTAATTGCGCCAACGAGACGATGTTGACTGGTCCCGGTCGAGGTTCAGCGGCTGGCTCTCTCGTTGCGTATGCTCTCGGCATTACACAAATTGACCCTCTGAAATACGGTCTTCTCTTCAGCAGGTTCCTGCGATCCGATGCAAAGGATTATCCAGATATTGATTATGATGTTGCAGACCCGATGAAGATTAAGGAAATCCTCATCGAGAAGTGGGGTAAAAACAATGTTGTGCCAATTTCTAATTTTAACACACTGAAATTGCGCTCGCTAATCAAAGACATTTCAAAATTTTATGGGGTTCCATTTCCCGAGGTGAACTTGGTTACATCCAAGATGATGAAAGAGGCTACCCCTCTTGCGAAAAAGAAGCATGGCATTAAGGCAGGTGTTTACACCCCAACGTTTGAGGAAGTGATGGAGTTCTCCACCAGCTTGAGAGATTTCCTAGAGAAATATCCCCTGATTAAAGAACACGTTACCGCACTTCATGGTTCACCGCGCTCGGTTAGTCGCCACGCAGGGGGTGTTGTGATCGGCGAGAACCTGAACGAACACATGCCACTGATCAGTAGTGGTGGCGTTATACAAACTCCGTGGTCCGAAGGTCAGAATGTTAGGCACTTGGAGCCTCTAGGGTTTATTAAGTTTGATATCTTGGGACTCAGCACATTAAGAATGATTGAGACAGCGGTGGAACATATTCTCAAGAGACACCACGGTATCGAAGAACCGACTCATCAGGATGTAAAAAACTTTTATGATACACACTTACATCCAGACAAAATTGACATCAACGATCCCGAAGTTTATAAGAACATTTTCCACAAAGGTCGTTGGGCAGGGATTTTCCAGTTTACTGAGAAGGGCGCTCAGGCTTTTTGCAGGAGAGCGAAGCCTACGAGCATCGTTGACATCGCAGCGGTGACCTCGATCTTTCGCCCCGGTCCTCTCAGTGCCAAGGTTGACAAGTTTTACGTCGAGGCGAAAAACAACGCCGAAGATATTGAGTATGTTAATCAGGTTGTTCGTGAGGTAACAGAGGAGACTTACGGATTTCTTATTTTCCAAGAGCAGATTGCCCTATTGGCGCACAGGCTCGGAGAAAATTTATCGCTTGATGAGGGAAATTTGCTTCGCAAGCTCCTAACTAAGAAAGGAACAGGAAAAGGAAATGAGCAGAAAGAAAAAATCTACAACAAGTTTATCAAAGGTTGTACATCTAGAGGACTATCTCGTGGTGCCGCCGACGAACTCTGGCAAAAGTTTGAATACTTTTCGGGATACGGATTCAATAAGTCCCATGCCGTTAGTTATTCTATTCTCAGTTTTCAGTGTGCTTGGTTGTTTAACTCTTATCCTGCTGAATGGATGGCGGCTTTTCTCGACAAAGAGCCGGAATCAAGAAAAGAAGCAGCAGTAAATATTGCAAAGAAGTTTCGCTTCAAACTTCAGCCAGTGGATGTTAATCGGTCGGGCACGGTTTGGGAGATTTCAGACGACGGCAAGACTTTGATTCAACCATTCAGTTCTGTAAAGGGATTGGGCGACAAGGCGATGGAACAAATTATTCTTCATCGACCCTTCGAAACCATTGAAGACTTCTTGTTTAACGAGGAGATCGTTTATTCGAAGTTGAACAAGAAGGCGCTGGATGTGTTGTGTCGAAGCGGTGCGCTGAGTCCTCTGATGGATGAGCGATTTACGGGCTTGAAACATTTTTGGTCAGCAGTTGCTTGCGACCGCCCAAAAAATAAAAAGAAATTTCAGGAGAACATCGAGCTTTATGCTCCCGAGGGAGAGTTTACTAAAGAAGAAACGATTGACAACGTTACTTCTTTGACTGGTGAATTTCCGATGCATCTTGTACTGGACAAGGATGTGAGAGAGCAGCTAGAAAAACACAAGGTTCCACCAGTTGGCGACTGGGACAATGATTTGGGCGTCGCTTGGTTTATTCCCCGCCAGATTGTCCCACGCAAGACCAAGAACGGGAAGGATTATTGGATCGTCCATGTTCTGGATGACACCAATAAGATTACTTATATTAAGTGTTGGGGAGTTAGGGCAGGTAAAGATATCGTACATTTGAATCACCCGTATATGGCGAAACTTGATTATGATCCACAGTGGGGTTTTTCTACGCGCTCAATCTCTCATACTTGGCGTCTATTGGGCTAAAAGGACTATTTATATACGGGAGAAACACTTTATGAAAAAACAAAAAACACAAGAGCCGGAACTACTACAAGAGATCCTTGGCTTTGGAAGTATCTTTGGCTTGCACTTTTTGCAGAGCATCTTTGGCGCGGACGGGGAGCCTTACGATCCAGAGTTTGAGCAGTTCTTAAAAGACCAAGACGAGCTTGAGCCGATTATCGATAAGATTCGCGACATGGAGGATGAAGAAATGCAGAATCCAGAGATGCGCCAGTGGCTCAACAAAGCAATGGGCGAGATGCCCGACGAAGTTCAGCAAGCTGCATCGAAACAGTTTGCCATCGAAGCAGGCGAGCAGGTAAATGATTTTCAGCAAGCTCTTGGCGCTCTTGGTGTTGCGTTCAAGGAGGCTGCTGGCAAACTCGACAAGATAGCGGAGAAGATTGAGGCTGATCCAGAGGCTTTAAAAAAGATTTATGCAAAGTACGCTGGTGCGAGCATGAAGCAGCTTGTCGGCTTATGGCAAAAGTTTTCAACAGCAGTACAAAAATCTGCGGATTCGAAGGGAAAGACAAAGGTCCACCCAGAGACTTTGAAGGCAATGGAAATTGACTTTGACACAAGCCAGTTTAGTGAATTGCTAGCAGAGGCTAGAAGATTTAAAATCACCGAAGAGGAAGAGGCTGCTGAACCAGAACATTGGGCACTGGAGTTTGTTAAACAAAGCGGTATCGAACCTATGTTGGTAAAAGTTAAGGAAGAGCTTGAACTATTGAAGGGCTTTGCTACTGATGAACAAAATATTTTCGGCATTGGTACTCAGACAGCAGATGGTTGGGTGTCCAAAATGGAGGCTGTGTTTGGGGATATTTCAACTAGTCTTAAAAAGAGGTTTCCCAACGAGGTGGCAAAGATCGCGAAGGCTGCTGGCAAACGTCGTGGCGCACGCTCCCGTGATGACGTAGCCTCTATGTCACAGCAAGATCGCATCGAGATGACTGGCAATATTATTTCGGCAATCGAAGCTGCCCGTGATAAAGGCGACAAAGAAAAACTTAAAGGACTGATCCCACAACTTAAGACGTATGCACCAGAAAAAGTTTTAAAAGATCTAGCGAAGCGTATGCCAGAGTTGGGACTAAAAGAGCATTTAAAAAGACAAACTTTTTATGAAAGTTTTGGAGATTTTTCTTGAAATTCTCTGCGAGTTCTGTTATTATAAACTTAACAACCTTTAACAAGCGAGGACTAAATGATTGTTGAATATGCTGCGATTAGAGAAAATGTAGTTCACCCCGAGAGAGCCAACCCGAGCGACGCAGGGTTGGATGTTTTTTTCAA
>MDSZ01219213.1_pt1 | contig 14007 bp, 11 predicted proteins | sample 811201 | NCBI WGS metagenome assembly MDSZ01 (sample SAMN05326647, study PRJNA326480) | marine metagenome | isolation source: seawater | place: Indian Ocean: North | collected 2010
AAAATTAAATAATAAAATTTACTATATCATTTATAAATAAACCATTCATAAAAAAGGGTTAATTTTCTTATATTCTAAATATTGTTTCACGTGCGACCAGCCCTGCGACCAACTTAGCTAAAACAGTTGCAAACATTTGTTATGGCTTTATTGAGTGGCAACATGACATGCATGGGGCAGTGGTTTAGTACGCATCGCTCCATTATTTTGAGTAGGACCAATAATTATAAGTTTATAGAATTTTTCCTACTAATTTGATTCTTTAAAAATCTATGGATAACTACTCTATTCCGTCATCTCTGCAAATAAAGAAAAAGTATTTATGTAGTTTTTAAGAATTTGCGCCATTCTTACTAATGGATTACATTTAAAAAATCACATTTAAATTATGTTTGTTGTTCAAATTAGAAAGGAGATAAAAAACTCATAGAACAAGTTCTTAAAAATATCTATGACAAAAAGAGGAAAAGTAACGTATTGTAAATTGATAAAAGTATTGCAAAAAATTTATGATTAGGCTATCAAAATGTTGGTAATATTAGTTGTTTTTTAAGGTTAATTTTGACCAATATAAAATCATTTCATAAAAAGATATTATTAATACATATATTATTTTGTATACAAAACAAAAAATCATTTTTTAATTTTAAAAGTTGTTGACTTTTATAATAAAAAATAAAACTATTTTATTTTATGTATCTTATGACAAAAAATTGTTTGATATTAGGTTCACAATCTTCAATAGGAATGCAAATAAGAAAAATTTTTAAAGATAATGATTTTCAAGTTTTTGGTACTTCAAGAAAATTTCATAATTCAATTTCCAAGGAAGAAATTTTCCTTGATTTTTTTATAGATGAAAGTCTTAATAAACTATGCAATCAAATACCAAATATAGATAGCTTGATATTCTGTAATGGAATACTTGTTGGAAAGCAATTATCAGATTATGAGGATGAGGAAATAAATAAAGTTTTTGAGTCTAATATATTAGGGCCGATAAAAGTCTTGTCACGAATCCAAGGAAAATTAAATAATAAATGTTCTGTTGTTTTTATTGGATCTATATCTGGCTCTGCTGGTAGTTTTGATGAGGTTTATGCTGCTTCGAAATCTGCTATTTATGCATTTATAAAATCTTTAGCGAAAAAATCTAAAAATGGTGTTCGTTTTAACTGTATATCTCCAGGCCTAATAGAAGATTCAGCCATGTTCTCACAATTCACGGATTTAGAAATAAAAAATCATATAAAGCAAACACCAACTAAACAACTTAACTCATCTGCTAATATTGCTAAAATTTGTTTTGATATTTGCCAAGAAGAATGGTCTCAAATGAATGGTCAGGTTATCAATGTTAATGGTGGAAGATATGTTTAAAAAATATGATTGTGTAATTATTGGTGGAGGTATATTTGGTTGTCTTTGTGCTTTAGAGTTATTTAAATTGGGAAGGGAAGTAATAATAATTGAAAAAAAAGATAGATTAATGCAAGGTGCAACTTTGAATAATACCAATAGATTGCATTTAGGTTATCATTACCCTCGAGATTTAAATACAGCTTTACAGTGTAAAAAAGGATTCGATATCTTCTCAGAAGAATATTCAGATTGTATTTTGAGTGATATTGATAATTTATATTGTATTAGCAAAAAAGGATCAAAAGTTAATTATTTGCAGTACAAAGAATTTTGTAAATCAGCTTCTTTACCTTTCAATGAACTGTCTCAAAGTAGACTTCCAGAAAAAATTTATAATGTTGATTGTGTCGTAAATACAAAAGAATCAATTTATGATTCTCGCATGCTTTCAGAATGTATATCTGCTCAACTAAAATTGAACAATATTGAAATTTTGTATAAATCTGAGGTAACTAAGATTAATGAAGAAGAAAAAGGATTTAAGCTTTTAGTCGGAAATAAAAACTTTTATTCAAAATCAATTATTAACGCAACCTATTCTAACTATAATTCCTTCCATAGTGACTTTGGATTGCCAAAAAATAATTATCAATATGAACTCACACTAGTTCCTATAATAAATTGGAGATTTAATAAAAAACCTATTGGTATCACATTGCTTGATGGCAATTTTTTCTCTATCCTGCCATATGGCAAAAGTTTAAAATATTCTCTTTACCATGTTGAACATTCCGTTTTTGAAACATATATTGGAGAAAGACCTCCTAAAGAATGGTTAAGTTCGAAGAATTTAATTACAGAAACGGCTGCACAAAATATATTTAAAAAAATTTGTAATAGCGCATATGATTGGTTGCCAAGTATTAAATATGCTGAGTATGTAGGTTTCTTATCTACTATAAGGATGGTTCTTTCTAACGCTGAAGATACTGATGCAAGACCATCTTTAATTGAAAAAATGCCATTAAAGAATTGTTTTTTTAGTTTATTTTCAGGGAAGATTGATCATTCAATTTGGGTTTCTAAAGAAGTTGCTAAAAAAGTAACAGAAAATATTTAATATAAATAATTCCGATTTAATTAATTTTTTGATTTATTTATCTCATAATAAAAAATTTAATAATTGAAAAAAATTAATTTTTATATGGTTTAAATTGTTATTTGCTATTATTATGCTACTAGTTTCCCCTTTTTTTTTCATGAAGATAAGAAATAAGATAGCTTTTGCTTTGTTTTCAATGTTTTCTCTTCAATCAACAGCTGCATTTTCATTGCCATTAATAAAACAGCAAGAAAATATTAATAGTCAAATCCTTATTTCACAAGCTGAAGGTTATAGAGAACACGAATATCAAAGTACAAATGACGATGATACCCATGCAAAGAACCATAATTGGAAAGATCATTATCACTCAATAGAATCTATAAAGTTAAAGTCAAATGGAAATTTAAAGATAAGATTTTGTGAAAAAGTTGAATTGCTTGAGGGACAAGTATTTGCTCAAAACATAAAATATGATGTAAATGATGCTTACAGAATTAGACCAAGAAGTATTGTTTGGAAAATTAATAAAAAGAATACTTTTTCAAAAGGAGATAAAATTACACTTAATACAGCAAATTTCCTTGGTAGACCAACTGAAAAATCACCTAATTCGAATGAAATAAGATCATTTGAAAGAGGTTGTGGAATAGCTTATGCTTATATCCCTAATTCAGTAGAAGTTAAAGGTGGTGGTAACCCAGGGATAATAGGTTTAGTCCTTCTCATAGGCACAGGTGTAGTTGCAGGTGGATCTAGCGGCTCTGGTTCTTCATCAAGTAACTAATTAATTTTCACGCAAGGAGGGTTGATATTAAAAATTTCTCTTAAAGCAATTTGTAACGTTCTTTTAACTGGATTAAAGTAATTAATTAATTTAAAATAAAAACTTAATTAAAGTTAAGTTGCTAATTTTGATTATCTACTCTTCTATTTATATTTACTATAAATAAATTAATGTCTATATTATTTAAGTTATAAAATTATCGTACTTATTAAGAAATCTAGTTCTTAAATAATAAGAGGTAACATTCTTAAAAATATTTTTGATAATTCAAATAAGCAGTTATAAAAAATATATTTTTTATTTTTAGTTTAATGAAATAATAAAAAGTAGAGAATATTGATATGAAAAAATTTCCCAGAGCTTAGGCATATTGAAGTATTTAATAATATAGAAAAACAATGGACTTTATCATTTAATTGGTTTTGTCTTTGAATCTCATGATATTTTAAAAATATAAATCCTTTAATTTAGATGGTTTTTTATAAAAAAATAAATCCTAAAATTTTTTTCTTTAATTAAATTTGTACATGATTATTAATAACTTTTTTGCAAAATAATATAATGTACCTAGTGGGATATTTGTAATTTAATTTGATGAATCAATTTAATAATAGACCTAGTATTTTATTTGTAGAACAATATATATATCCAGAGGGATGGTCTGGTGCCCAAATTAGTAGAGACATAATTAATTATTTTGATGATCAAGGCATTAGAGTACAAGCAATATGTGGTACCACTTTTTATCAAAAACCATTTAACTCAGAAAATTATGAAGTTTTAAATCAAGGTGTCAATTTAATTAAAGAGAAAACTTTAAAATCAAATAAAAATATTTTTAAAAACTTATTAAATCAGATTTTATTTTGTTTCAAAGCTTGTCTTAGAATTTTGTTTATTAAAAAAAAAATTGACTGTTTAATTATTCAAACTAATCCTCCCTTATTTTTGATTTTTGCTGCATTAATTTCATTTTTTAAAGGGATTCCTCTTGTGGTAATAGCTATGGATATTTATCCCGAGCATTTATTAGCGTCTTTGAAATTAAAGTTTTTTAGAAAAGAATTTCAGAAAATTTTTAATTTTCTTTTCAATATAAGTTATAAAAAAGCTTCTGCCGTTATTTCACTTGGAAAATCAAGTACAAAAATATTAAGAAGAAAAGGAGTCTCAATTCAACGAATATATGAAATAAATAACTGGGCAACAGGCAACTTACAACGTATTAATCATAAAGATAATTATCTTTACAAAACATGGAACCTACCTAAACAATCATTTAATATTTTGTATTCCGGCAACTTAGGTTATGCACATGAGTATCAGACAATTACTGATGCGATTAAGAAATTAGAAAAATTTAATTACAAAATCAAATGTTTATTTGTGGTTTCTGGAAGAAAAGTCGATTTAGCTAAAAGATACTCATCTAATTTAAATCTCAATCACCTTATCTCTTTCCATAAAATACTGAGTCCGGAAATGATACCTTACTCATTCTCATTGTCTAAACTCGCACTAGTTACTATTGATGAAAACTATAGTGGAATAGTCTATCCAAGTAAATTATATGGATACTTGGCAAGGGGATTACCTGTATTGTACATTGGCCCAAAAAATGATATCAGTGAACTTTTATTAAAGCATTCATGCGGGTTTAGTTTTAGAAACAATGATTCACAAGGTATTTCCGATTTAATATCAGATCTTATTAACAACGATAAACTTATAAATAATTACTCATTAGCAGCAAAAGAGTGTTACGAGGAAAACTTTTCATCTCAAATAGCATTGAAAAAATATTATTCTATCGTTAGTAAGTTTTTATGAAAATTTTAATTACTGGTGTTGGAGGTTTTATAGGAAATAAACTCGTAAAAAGTCTTAAAAAAGAAAATAACTTTTTAATTGGCATTGCTAGGTCACCTATTGAAAACGATATCAAATTAGATGAATTAATTTTTAAAGAACTAACCCCTAAAACAGATTTGTCTAAATATTTAATAGATGTAGACATAGTAATTCACTTAGCAGCAAAAGTTCATTTTCACTCCAAATCTAATGTAAAAGATATTAATTCTTATATTAAAGAAAATTTTTTAGTAACTAAAAACTTAATTCATCAAGCCCTTTATTCCAATGTAAAAAGATTTGTCTTTTTAAGTTCAGTAGGAGTTTATGGAAGTAGTTCTAAAAAACCATTTACTGAAGAAGATGAAGTAAAACCTGACTCTTCATATAGTAAGTCAAAAGTAATGTGTGAAAACTATATTCGAGACTTTTGTCGAGGTACAAAATTAAGTTTTACTATAATAAGAAGCCCATTGGTTTACGGTATTGATGCTCCTGGTAATTTAGGGATACTGAAAAAATTTATTGATCTTAAAATACCATTACCAATATTATCCTTAGATAGAAATAAAAGAAGTATTATTTCGATAAGCAAATTAGTAGAGTTCATTAAAATCTGTATAGAGCAAGAAAAAAGTATAAATCAAACTTTTCTTGTTTCCGATGGTAATGACCGTTCTACATTAGAAATAATAAATTTATTTTGTGAAATAAGTAATCTTAAACTCAGAGCTTTTAAATGTCCTACTTTTCTTTTGATTGTTTTTTTTAAAATAATAGGTAGAGATGATCTTAAAAAGAAGTTAATTAATTCATTTCAAATAAATATTGATAAATCAATGCGTCTTTTAAATTATGATCCTTAGTAAGTAGGAATTTAATTAATAAGTTAAACTCTTCTCAACTTTATAGAATTGTCCTAAATATTATTTAAATTTAATAAATATGATCTTTTCATTTGCAAGAATAATGTTTTAGTTTAATTTATAGTTAGTTTATTATGAATGAATATTTTCCTAAAAGGTTATTTGATATTTTATTTTCATTAATTTCTTTAATATTATTTATTCCAGTTTTTGTTATTGTTGCCATTGGTATTAAAATTTTTGATCCAGGTCCAATAATTTTTAAGCAGTTCAGAATTGGAGTAAATAAAAAAAAATTTTTAATATACAAATTTAGAAGTTTGCCGTATGGAACCAAAAATATTTCATCAGATAAGTTCAATTTGGAAAGAATATCTATTGTTGGAAAGTTTATAAGGAGAACAAGCATTGATGAATTACCTCAATTATTTAATATATTAAAAGGTGAAATGAGTTTTGTTGGCCCAAGACCTCCTTTGCCATCTCAAAAAGAATTAATTTCTTTAAGAATAAAAAATAAATCAATAATGAGTAAACCAGGACTTACTGGTCTAGCCCAAATAAAAGGATTCACAGGTATGAGCATTGATCAAAAAGCACTTTATGATGAAGAATATCATTTGAAAAAGTCATTTATTTTAGATTTTTGCTTAATTTTGAGTACGTTTATTTATTTGTTAAAAAAACCGCCAGTTTACTAATTGAAAATGAGAAAATGAGATTTTTACCAAGTATTTAATATTTCGGTAAATTTACTTATAAATTCTTTGATTAAAGTTTATACTCATATTTAGGCCGAATATGATTTTTAATTAAATTTGACTATGCTTTATGAATTAATAAAAAATATTTTAAGTTTAAAAAAAAGCTACAGAAAATTTATTCTTATAATTATAGACTATATCTTAGTTTTTACTTCATTCTTTTTTTGTAGCCTAATCTTAAAAGAAGATCAAACTCTTTTTATCAGTGATTTAAATATTTTTATATATTCATTAATAACAATTATTTTTTATTCTTCAACTGGCCTGTATAGAAGCCTTACAAGATTTACCGCAGGGAGCGTATTTGTTTATAAATTAGCATTAAGGAATTTAATATTTATATTTTTCTTTATTACATTTAAACAATTTACATCAGTATTTACTTGGGAATTTATTTTTCTAAATTGGCTTTTCTTAACTATAAGTTTAAGTTCTTATAGAGTTTTTTTAAGAGATATTCTTCAAGAGATATTTAAAAATTACAAATATAAAAAATCAAATAAAAAAATACAAATTGCAATATTTGGTGCAGGAATTAAAGGTTATCAAATATATAAGGCATTGCAATTATCAGAGAAGTATGAACTTAAATTCTTTATAGAGGATGATTCTTCCTTATATGGGAAAAATATTTTTAGTACTAAAATAATACCCTTAAATAAATTAGAAAATTATTATTCAGATATAGAGCAAGTATTTGTAAGTTTAAGTTCACTTAATACATCCAAAATTAAAAGACTAATAAATAAACTAAATGAGCTGAATTTGGAGGTTATGGTTATCCCCTCTATAGATGATATTGGTTTGAATAATTCACTTATAGAGAGATTACGTCCAATATCAATAGATGATTTATTAGGTAGAGAAAGGGTTTTACCTGATATTAAATTATTAAAAAAAGGTGTAGAAGGATTAGTTGTTTTTATTACTGGTGCAGGAGGGTCAATTGGCGCTCAATTAACTAAGGAAATTTGTATGCTAAGTCCCAAAAAAATTATACTGATGGATAATTCAGAATTTAATTTGTATAAAATAGAACAAGATATATCTAGTATTAAGAATTTAAATAATAAAACTTTTACATATCTAGGTAATGTCTGTGATGAATTATTAGTCCAATCAATTTTTAAAAAACATAATGTAGATATTGTGTTCCATACCGCTGCATATAAGCATGTTCCATTAGTTGAAACTAATCCTATAGTAGGGATAGAAAATAATTTACTGTCAACTATTAGTGTTTGCGAAGCAGCAAAACTTCAATCCATAAAAAAGTTAATTTATATATCTTCAGATAAATCAGTACGACCATCTAATATTATGGGAGCTTCAAAAAGATTATCTGAAATGGTTATACAATCATATTCAGAAGATGAAAATGCAAAAAATACTTGTTACTCTATGGTTCGATTTGGTAATGTTCTTGGGTCTTCCGGATCAGCAGTACCTTTATTCAAGAAACAAATTTCTAAAGGTGGTCCTGTAACAGTTACACATCCTAATGTGGTACGTTATTTCATGACTATAAAGGAAGCTTCTCAATTAGTTATTCAGGCATCAACTTTGTCAAAAGGTGGCGAAGTATTTCTTTTGGATATGGGTAAGCCAATCCGCATAAGAGATTTAGCTGAACAAATGATAAATCTTAGTGGAAAAAAATTAAAAAATGAAAAAAATCCAGATGGAGATATAGAAATTAAATATATTGGTTTGAGAGAGGGGGAAAAACTTTATGAAGAACTTTTAATTGATTCAAAATCTATTCCAACAAACCATCCTTTAATTTATTATGGAAATGAAAGTTTTATTGGAAATGAAGAATTTATTCAATTATTGAATAAATTAAAAATTGCCCTCATGGATAAGAAACTTAATGAAACTTTCTATTACCTTTCTAAACTTGTCCCAGATTGGAAAAAATAATATGGTATTTACTGAATCTCTATCTATGTAAATATCTGTAATAAATACGACCCATAATTTCTCTTATAGAAAAAGAAGAAATATAAAGATCTCCAGCATTAGGAACCCATGATATTGGATTCATAATTATTTCTTTTTTGGATAAGAAACTAGATTGAAAATCCACTGGAAATGACTCTACTTCTATATTTTGTCTTTTGAAAATTAGCTTTGCTCTTGGCATATGATAAGCACTTGTTATCAAAATTATTTTTGGGATTTTAGTTGAATTTTTATATTGTATTAGCTCATTTTTTACTTCAATTGATTCTTCATAAGTATTTGAAACTGCTTTAGTAACTATTATGTTTTTAGGATCTAATCCCATTTCAATGGCAGAATTTTTGTATATCTCACCTTCTGTTAGGCGAGATGATGAGAAGGGATCATCTCCTCCAGTAAATAATAAAATATCAGACTTATTAGATTTATATAATTCTATTCCAGCTAAATATCTTTTTGCATTTTTCCACTTGAATATTTCTTCTGAATATTTTGCATCATTAACTCCTCCTCCACTTAAAACAACAATTGCATCAGCAGAAGATAATTTATTTATTTCTTTAAAAATTCCTGGATACTCAACAAAATTAATAAGAGTTTGTGAAGTAATTTTTATACTAAATAAATATAAGATAAATATTACAAGTATAGAAAAGTCTTTTTTTTTATTTTTTATATTTCTAATTAGGATAATTAATGATAAACCTAAAGGTAAAAAAATGTTTGGTAAAATTTTACTTAAGGTATATAAGAAAATATTCATTAAAAATAAAAATTAAATTCATTCATAATATTTATATTTTTTTGCGAGTCTATAGACTTCATAATCTTTTCTTAGTTCAAGGATGTAATCCATCTTTTTTAAACCCAAAAACTTCTTCATATGCTGAAAAGAAGATCTGTGATGACAAGGACTATAATCTTCAAGAAAGTTAAATAACTGACAAAATATATTCATATTTTCAGATGAGGAAATATACCAATAATCTTGCGTATGTTTATTGTCGAAATTCTTTTGTTGAAGAAAAATATTTTTACCACAATCCCATTTAGAACTATATATTTTAGAGTGATCGATTTTTGATAAGTCTAAGTAATTATAAAAAAAATTATCAAATCTATTAAGCATAACTAAGTCATATTTGAAATTATTAGTTTCTTCATATTTATTTTTAAGAATATTTACTTGGAGAGTGCTGTACCACCTGCTGTATAGTTTTTGAAGCGTATCAATTAAATAGGAATAATATTCATCTTTATAATCTTCTGAAATTATAAATTTCATCTTAAATTTGATCATTTCAATAAATGATTTATACTTCTTATGTTTTTTGAAGTGAGTTAAGGCATTTTGAAGAAATGATATTTGAGGTTCTATTTTATGGCCATTTGGTTTTAATATATCTACGATTTCATCATTATATTTGTCTGACCAAGAATGAATGAATATATCAAAGTCACAATTTCTATTATTTTTGATTATGTATTTTTCTAATGATTTATAGCAATTTTCTAGATGCTTGACTGAATCAGGTATATTAGCCGCTAAAACTTCATCGCCTTCAGGGACACCTATTTTACCAAAATAACAAATTGCTACCTTCATAATTAAAAAAAATTAAATAATTTTTTCTATTAATAATATTTTTACATAAAAAATAAAGTATATTTTAAAAATATATAATTTCTTATATAAAGGAAATTTAAAAATTTTTTTAAAAAAAGTTTTAATCACTTTTTAATAAATTTTGGGGAAAGATAATTAATAAATGGGTAAAAAATCACAAAAACAGACAATAGTTTAAATAAAGCAAAATTTTGATACCAAATATATCTGAAAGATTCAAAACTTATAGCAATAAATAAACCCATAAGTGTTAAATTTGAACTTGATTTTTTAGCAATAAAAATTATTAATGATGTATTTATTAAACTTACTAAAATTACTCCTATGAAACCAAAATTATAAAAAGCCTCAGCTATTTCAAGATTCCCGCCTTGTGTAACCACATTGCCAAGAATAGCTGTTTGCCACTCTAATTGATAATTTAAATCTATGCCCTGTCTCAAAAAAGATGGAATTAACCTAAAAATGTATTCTAGATAAGATTTCCCCCATAGAAAATCTTGTCCTTGTTCGAATATTTTATATCCAAATGAATAGAAGGAACCTATAACATGATTAAGTGCTTCAAGATTGAAGGTTTTATATCCTTCATTCTCAATTGTAAGAAAGTCTAATGGATTAATAATATTCTTTATTGTTTCAAAAAAACCATATCCAAGATAACCTGTTCTGTAATGAGAGATGAATCTTAGAATTATGATTAAAGAATAAGTAAATAAAATAATTAAAGTAATTGGTAAAAAAAACCTCGATTCACCTTTGATTCTTTCAGTGTATTTTTTGTATATCTTTGAATTTAATATTATGCAAATTAATAAGGTAAGGGATCCAATAATATAATCACATCTTGCACCACTAAGAAGAGGGAAAAGATAACCAATCAAACATAAAGTATATAGTTTATTGGCTCTTTTATCTTTGACGCCAATCCATAAATGAGTGATAACTATAGATACGAATATATTCTGTAAAACACCCAAAATAGAATCTAGAGGGGTATTGAAATTAGCATCAAAATCTGGGTTTGCATAAGTTTGGGTAATTATACGAAATCCGTTCCTTATTGAATAAAATATTCCAATCACTACTGAAATTAGAGCAGCATACCTTGCCTTTTTAAATGATATTGCTATAGATTTATTTTTATAAAATTCTCTATTTTTATAAAAATTTAATATTAAACTATTTGAACCAAACTTAAATATAAAAAATGTATTTATCAAGAGGCAATACAAAGTAGCTATTGATATAAAAGTTGTTATGTAAGGCGTCTGTATAAAAAAAGCTAAATAATGCCCCCTATAAATTTCACTATCAATTGCCCATGAAAGATTTGCAATGAATCCAGGAAGACTTATGATTATTAATCTAATGGTTAGAAAAATATTTACAAATCTCGATTTTAAAAAGATTATTGAATAATTTACAATAAAAGCAAATAATGAAATCTGTAATGATGCTTGTAAATTTCCTGTTGAAAATAAAATAGTCGCTATTATTACCAGAATAAATAACGGAATTGATAATAACTTGGCAACAATATTCATTAATAATTATTTTGGTTATTAGGATTTATTAAATCAATATTAACTTCCTTGTATAAAAATTCCTTAAAATGATCAAAAATATAATTGGTTATAAGATGATCTGCAAAATGACTTCCATCAGTATAAAGTAATTTCTTTTTATTAAAGTCAATAATATTGCATTTGTTATTTGGGCATAGTTTTTTTAATGGATCATATATATGAACGTACTGGGGTAATTCTCTTAATTTTTTATATACTTTTTTTCTGGCGTTTCTCATTTTTGTATAGCTCATAGAGCACCCATTTATATTTTTGACTGTATTTATTGATCTATACCAAGTAGGTATACAATCTTCTGGATCTAAATAAAATTCTGGAGTCGGAGCAAAAAGAATTACCTTTACGTTTTTAGTATGTAAAGCATTAACGAAATCTTTCAATTGAATAATAGCTTTTGGAAAATTAGTCCATAATTTATTTGGCCCCTTTTTGAACAAAGGGTATCTATTAGAAATAACTACAATATCGCCTGATCTTGAGGATTCGATAATTCTTTTTGCTTGTTTGCTTTGAGTTTTTTCTTTGCAATGCTTTTCACTTCCTAAATTGCTTGGAAATATGCAGGTCTGCAAGCTGATTGAGTCAATATTAAATCCAATATCTTGGTTTAATTTTAATTTTAAATGTCTTAAATGTGCTGAATGTGAATTACCTGCAAAAAAGATGGTATTTAATGATTTTCCTTCTAGATAACAATCATCATGGGGTAGGTTTTTGAAATTCCAATTTTTCAAAGTACAGTTATTTAGTGGGCCTATATTAAATTTTTCATTCTGATTATCTCTTACAAAGAAGGTTTTTAATCCTCCATTAAATTTGGCTTCATCTATTATCTTTTTCCAATTTTCTCCATTTTCTAGGTCACTTTTAGATCTATTTACTATTTGAGGTGCAGCTATGCCTAATAAAGAAATAATAATCGAGATACTTGAAAACTTTATTATATTTTGATTCCATAAAGAGAAAGACTTAATGCTAAAGATAGGGTTCTCTATGTACTTATATGAGTAATTCCCAAATAAATAAATTAATAATAATAATATCGGTAATGTTAAATAATTAATACCTACTGAAACACTAAATAAACTTATTAACCCCCAATGCCATAAATAAAGAGAATAAGACTTTTCTCCAATATTATAGAGGTATCTATTGGTTAAAATGTTGTATGTAATAGTCTTATTTTTTATAGATATAAGAAGTAAAGATGTAAAGAGTGAGATAAATATATTTGAAAATATTCCTAAATCAATTGGATTAATTATTAGACATATTATTATTATTAAACTCAAAAAAGATAAATTTTGATTAAGTTGAAAATATTTCTTTTGAAATAATTTATAAAAAATAATACCAATTAAAAATTGCCAAGCTCTTGCAACAAGTAAATAATATGAACCAATATTTTCAGTAGAATTTAGGAATATATATATAGAAATGGAATAAGAAAATAAAACAATTAAAAAGAATATATATAACTTGGGAAATTTGAAATTTTCCTTAGTCGAAAACCAAATTAATAATGGAATAAGAAGATAAAATTGAAACTCTAAACTGAGAGACCAAGTGTGAGTAAATGGGTTGGTAATATTTGAAGGACTGAAATAATCTTGTGAGTGTCTAAGTAAATATAAATTTGAAATGCCAAATAATGATGATAAACCAGTTCTAAAATCAATTTTTGGATCGTTATAAAGTATTTTTATTAAAAAGCCATTTACAATAAAGAAAGTTAGTAATGCTGGGAAAAGCCTCTTTATTCTTTTTGTATAGAAATTAGTTATGTATTTTTTAAAGGGTTCTCCTAATCTTTTTTCTAATGATAAATTAATTACGAAGCCTGAGATTACAAAAAAAATATCGACTCCTAAATAACCATTTTTTAAAAAAGATGGATTCAAATGATAAAAAATTACAGCAAGAATTGCTAGTCCTCTTATTCCATTAATTTCATATTTATATTCAGCGCTTTTTGTCTTAAGTTTTCTGTCCATGCTATCAATTTAATGATATTTCCTCAAAAAATTTAAAAGTTTTCTCTGCACAAGAATTCCAAGAAAAATTAACTTCTTTATATTCTTTTGTCTTTATTAT
>MDSZ01181193.1_pt1 | contig 14004 bp, 13 predicted proteins | sample 811201 | NCBI WGS metagenome assembly MDSZ01 (sample SAMN05326647, study PRJNA326480) | marine metagenome | isolation source: seawater | place: Indian Ocean: North | collected 2010
AAAATGCCGGCAATGTCCTACTCTCCCATGTCTTAAGACAAAGTATCATCGGCGCAGAAAGGCTTGACTTCCGAGTTCGGAATGGTGTCGGGTATAACCCTTTCGCAATAATTACCGGCAGGAGGTTTATACATAAAATAATTTTAATGTAAACTATTTAAGTCTATATTTTTTTCTACTTACAATGGTTTTAATGTAATTTTTTAGGCTGATTTTACCAAATAATTTATAAACTTTGTTTGATAAATTCATATTAGTTAAGGCTGAGGCATATCTCTCACCTTTTCTAGGAGCTAAAAATTTTATATTGGTATCAAACATTTTAGCTACCTCTAAAATTGTATAACTTCTTTTTGTTGAAATACTATAGTGCCTGCATCTGTTTTTTTTCCAAGCATAAAAACATGCATCTACGGTATCATTAATATGTGTAAATCTTCGAGATTGATTTCCAGGCTTTACAACTGTTAGGGGTTTATTACTTTTATATTGATTTTCAAAAATCCCAATTACGGTAGCCATAGATCCTACTGATATTTGTTTTGGTCCATATACATTATAAAAATATAAGATCTCATATTTTAAATTAAACCAATTTTTTAAGTTCTCTAGCATTTCTAAATTTTTTGCTTTCGTAAAAGCATATGGTGATAAATTTTTATCTTTACCTTTATTTCCTATTGTTGCTGAAGTAGCTGAGTAAACTAATTTAATCTTATTTGATAAACAAAAATTAAAAACAGCATGAGTTCCTATTGAATTTGACTTAATACATTCGTCCATTTTTAAAAAACTTTGGTAGATTCTTGAAAATTCACCAAAGTGGAAAATTGTATGAATTTTAGATTTATATTTATTAAGTGTTTTTGAAATATTTGATGAAGACTCTTTAATATATTTTACTCTTGTATTTTGAATATGATTTTTAACTGATCCAGAACTGTAATTATCAATACTAATAATTCTAAATTTTGTATCTCTTAAAAGTTTTTCTATTAAATTTCCACCTACAAAACCAGCGCCGCCAGTCACTACAATTATTTTTTTAATCATTTGTCAATTGGATCTTTTTAATTAAATTTTTATCCAAAACAATATAAAATTTACTTCCATCGAGATTTCTTTTTTTTTCTGCTTTTAAAAACAATCTATTAAAGGGGTCGGTATTTTTATTTATAAAGTAATGAGCATTAATCAAAGGATTGTAATTATATTTATCATATTCTTTGAAAATTCTATCAATATTTTTAAATGAAAAGATAATAAAAGATATAAGAACTAAAGAAGTTATCTTTTTTTTTAATTTAGAATTTAAATTAAGTCTACCTTCAATAAATATACTCAAAGGTATAAAAACAGTTAGTGCAATTAGTGTAAAACCACCATATCTTAAAGCTGGATGATTCAAAAACCACTCCAACATTAAAAGTAGAACTATAATATAAAATAAATAAAAATTTTTTTTTGGAAATTGTGTTTTTTTTAAATTAATAAGAAAAATTGAGGAAATAATTACAATCAAAAATAAAGATAATAAAAAGTCTGAAATTTTGTTAAAAAAATGATTTTGTACCCAATTATTAACCCAATTTAATCCTGATAAATAAAATTCAACATTATCTACTCTGTAAGTTGGGCTAGCACCTGCTTTCGACCAAAGTTCATACCAAGTTTTCATTTCTATTACTTCCCTTTTTGGTAAAGACCAGGAAAACATCTCTAGGCAGGTAAAGCTTGCGGGATAAATTAAACAACCAGTGTTTGAGAAAATGGTAAATATAAAGATTGTAGTCCCAATTAAAAAATAATAACTCACTTTTTCAGAAAAAATTTTCTTATAAAAATTTTCTTTAAATATAATTTTCCTAAATTCGAAAAATAGGATCAATATAAAAATTGTATAGATTAAATAAAAGCTTTTAAGTGAAACTATAAGAAGTATTATAATTAGTATTCTTTGATAATAATATTTAAAATTTATTTTAGTCAATTTTCTGTTTGTGCTCTCAAGGTAGTAAATAGCTAAAATAAAAATGAGGATTAATGCTGATCTATCAGTTCCATGTTCGGCTAATCTATAAAAGATTGTATTGATAAAGAGTAATGATAATAAAGATAAGATTAATATAAAGTTATATTTTTTATTTTTTAATTTATTAAATATTTTTTGAATCAAAAAAATATTGGAAAAAAATAAAAAATATATGGCACCACTATTAATTAATGATTTTTCTAATATTGGTAGATAGAATAGAGAATTAAAGTAGAATATAGAAGAAGGTGTACGAAATCCATGTTCTAGGTTACCTGAACCAAATATTTTTTTAAATTCAATTAGAGAGATTGTGTAAGGTAAGTGATAATAAAAAAAATCATCGTGAGTTTTGTACATTAAAATACCTATAAACAATAATGATGAAACTAATAAAATTAGTTTAATTTTTTTTTTTAACAATTTTTTTTTAAATATTAAAAGAAAAACAAATAGACCAGTAAATAAAAAAATAGAATTGTGAATAAAGCCATGGGATACAACAAAATTGGTAATATAAGACAGAATTGTCATAAATAAAATTCCACTTAAACCCAATTCCCCGAGAGAAAGTCTGACTGATAAAAGTTTAGATGATAAATATCCAAAACCAATAATTGAAGTTATAATAATTAAATAGCCAGAATAAAGTATAGGTAAATTTATCATTCAAAAAAATAAATTAAATTATATCAACTTTAAAAAACAAAATGAATTAGCTTCAACTTTTCAAATATATTATTTCTAAGTCTCATAATTAGTAAATAAATATCACTAACTTTTACCTTAAATAAACTTTGTTGTAAAAAATAAAAATCAATATAAGAATAATCAGAAATTTCTAAGAATGATATCAAAAAAATTAGATATAAAAGATAACATAGTTATAATTCTTTTTTCCACACTTCCTATAGCAACAATTATTGGAAACTTTTTTCTTAATTTTTATCTTTTATGTTTTTTTTTAATATTTATCTTTGATGTCTTTAAAACAAAAAATTTGACATGGTTAAAAGATAAAAACTTTAAAATACTCTTAATATTCTATTTATACATTTGTATAAATTCATTTATTAATTATTTTGGTAATACATCATTTGGTTACGATGGTATTTTGCGTTCGTTATTTTTTTTAAAATTTTTAATATTATTTCCAGCTATTCCTTTGCTTTTAAACAAAAAAGAAATATTAGAAAAAATTTTTAAATTCTGGCTATTTATAATTTTTATAGTCATAGTAGATATTTTTTTTGAGAAATATACTGGATTAAACCTTCTAGGCTTTAAAAGTCAAGATGAAACAAGAATAACTAGTTTCTTCTATGACGAAAATGTAGTTGGTACTTTTCTTTTTGGTTTTGGATTTATAACTTTAGTTTTTTTCTTCCAAAATGAACTTACTGGAAAATACAAAATAATTCTAAATTCAATGTTAATGCTTATTTTTTTAAGTGTTCTTGTCACTGGTGAAAGATCAGCCTTTTTAAAATCTACCTTACTTTTTTTGCTAATTTTTTATTTTATAGAAGAGAGAAAACTAGTTTTGAAAAAATTGCATTTACTTTCTTTAACAATTTTTTTTATGTTATCTGTATTTTTGATTTTCCCTAGCACTCTATCAAAGCAAACAGAATTTTTTAATAGAATTTTAGTTGTAGAAAACCCCAAATCTTTTTCACAACGATTTGAAAATATAAAATATTTTGCTCATTATGATACAGCGATTGAAATTTTTAAAAATAAAAAATTAATCGGTATTGGAAATAAAAACTATAGATTTGAGTGTTATAATAAAAAATATTTTAAAGAAAATCAGAAATTTACACATCAAAGGTGCACAACGCATCCTCATCAAATACATTTTGAATTACTATCTGAACAAGGCCTGATTGGTTACTTTATCTTTATTTTATTTTTATTCAATTATTTTAAAAAAAAACTATTAAATGATTTTGAAGAAAAAAATATTTTTAAAATTACAACTAACTTTTATTTGATCATTTTTTTAATTCCAATTTTGCCTAGTGGAAGTTTGTTTTCAACATTTAATGGATTTTTGTTTTGGTTTTTTTTAGGACTTGCTAATCTAAAAAAAACAAATTAACGAATTTTTTTTATTAATATTAGATACATAAAGTTGTATAAGATAACATTAAGAACTATGATAGATACTAAGGTCTTTGTCTGTGAAACATTTATAAGAGCGATATAAAAAATAATTAGATTATACGTGTTAATTGATATTCCTGTTAAAGAGCTAATAACCCAACTTTTAAACTTCATTTTTTTTCTAAAAAAAATAAATAAAAGCTGGTGTAGGTGCTTGTTATCTGGACTAGTCATTTCATATTTTTTAACTTTTTTTCTAATCATTGAAAATAAACATTCATATGCTGGATACCATAATAGACATGCAATAAAATAAGGTGAAATAATTAAATTAAAATTTGATAGTTCAATCAAAAAATATCCAATAATTAATGAAATTGTATAGGAGCCGCCATCTCCACAAAAAAATTTCTCAAAAAAATTAAAAATAAATAATGTAATAAGAATTGAAAAAATAATTTTTAGATTTTGTACTTCAAAATTCAAGTCATATATATTAGTCAAAATTATTAATATTATAATTACTGATAAATAATACCCAATTAATAGTGTGTTAACACCATCAATAAAATTTGAACCGTTAATTAAAATTAATAAACAAAAGACAACAAAGAAATATTTAAATAAAGTGTATGTAAGCAAATAATCAAAAAAGGGAATCCTAATAGAAGATATAAAAATTTTACAAAATAAAACTAGAGTAAATATTACAGTTACTTGTAAGAAAAAACGTTTATATGGAGATTTCAATGAATTTAAATCTGACAAAACTCCAACAAAAAAAATTAAAAATATAATATAATTAAAATAATTCTCAAATTTTAAAAATAAGAGAGTGGTTAATATAAAAATTAGGCCGCCACTAATTGGCACAGAATTTTTACTTGTGAATGCTTTGTGTGGAAAGAATTTTTTATCAATTAAAAAATTATATTTTGGTAAAATATAATTTATAATTAAACATAAAAAAAAAGAGATTAAAAATACATCAATCTCTGACATATACTAAATTTCAAAATTTTTTTTGGCCTCAACCAAGTCACTTTCTATCATATCTTTTACTAAATTTTTAAAAGAGTACTTAGGTTTAAATTTTAAGACTCTGAAAGCTTTTCTTGCATCACCTCTTAAGTATTCAACTTCATTTGGCCTAAAATAATTTTTATCTATCTTAATGATTATTTCTTTCTTTGATCCTTTTTTCAAATATCCAACTTCATTTAATCCTTTGCCTTGCCAAAATATTTTTAAATTCAGGTAATTAGAAGCGATTTCAATAAACTGTCTTACTGAAAATGCCTGTCCTGTGGCAACAACGAAGTCATCTGGTTTCTTTTGTTGTAAAATTCTCCACTGCATCTCTGTATAATCCTTAGCATGCCCCCAATCTCTTTTTGCATTAAGATTACCTAAATACAATATCTCCTTACTTCCTAATTTTTTTCTTGTTAAAAATCTTGTAATTTTTCTGGTTACAAAAGTTTCACCTCTTCTAGGGCTTTCGTGATTAAATAAAATTCCATTACAAGCAAAAATACCATATGATTCTCTATAAACAGAAGTAATCCAATATGAATATAATTTAGCTACACCATAGGGTGACTTTGGATGAAATTTTGATTTTTCACTAAATATTTTCTTGCCGTATGTTTCACCAAAAAGTTCTGATGTGCTAGCCTGATAAAATTTTATATTTTTGATGTTTAAAAATCTTATTGCCTCTAACAACCTTAAAGTTCCAATACCAGAAACCTCTGATGTGTATTCAGGATTTTCAAAAGAAACACCGACGTGACTTTGTGCTCCTAAATTATATATTTCATGCGGTCTAATTTTGTGAATAATATTATAAACGCTATTAGTGTCTGTTAAATCTCCATAGTGAAGAAAAAAATTGGTCTTGTTGTGTGGATCTATGTAGATATGATCTATTCTTTTTGTATTAAATGTAGATGACTTTCTGATTAAGCCATGAACAATATAATTTTTTTTTAATAAAAGCTCAGCTAAATATGAACCATCTTGTCCTGTAATTCCAGTTATTAGTGCTTTTTTTTTCATTTTTTAAATATGAATAACTTTAATATAGAAATTAAAATTAGAAAACCATCCTTTAATTCATTTACTTTCTTTTTTCCACTAATTCTTGGTCTTTCATAAGATGGAAAATCAACTACTCTAAAAGATTTAAATTTTGCCTTTATTGGCAATTCGACACAAAATGAAAAATCATTATAGTTTAAAGCTAAATCTTTGAATGCATTTGTTTTTCCCATTACATAAGTATAAAGAACATCAGAAATATTTAACCTAAACAAGATTTTGCATAAAAAAGTGAATAAATAATTTCCAAGAAATGTTATTATCGTATCATCATCACTCCCACCAGGCTTTTTATATCTTGTACTGAACACAAACTCATTATCATCTTTATTTTTTTCCAACATTTCGTTTAAATATTTTGGATCAAAAGAACCATCGGCATTAAAAATACAAGAATACTCAGTGGAAGAATGATTTAAACCCTCAATAAGTGCACTTCCAAACCCCTCACCTTTTTGAATTAAAACTTCACAATCAGTGTCCTCTAATACTTTTTGCGTTTCTTTATCATATTTGGGTACTACAACAATTTTTTTACAATCAAGATTGAGATCTTTTATTTCCTTTAAAACAATTGGAAGAGTTGTAGATTCAAATTTTGCTGGAATTACTAGAGTTAGATTCTTCATTAAATCTTAAAATATATAATAGTTTTTTTTATCAAAGCGTAAAGGCTGAGTCTTAATACACAAAAAATAGAAAACAAAAAACTAAAATTTAAACGATTCTTATATAATTCAAACGCATCACTCAGTTTTTGAAAATTCGAGGACGAAAGAGAATTTTTCAAAAATCTCCAATAAACAAGATCTTTGTTTATACTCTTAAAAATTTTAATTCGTCTAATTAATTTAATCCACAACAAATAATCCTCCTTTGTTTTTAAATTTGAAAAAAGATTGTTTTTAATCAAAGATTTAGAAATCATTACTGTTGATAATCCAATATCACAACTCTTTATCAATTCGTTGTATGAAATTTTTTTTGGAACTTTTAAATTACCAATTTTTTTTGATGCATAATCAATAATTAAGTAATTTGAATGAGAGAATAATATATTCTCTTTTTTCATAAAACTTAGTTGTATTTTAAGTTTATCTTTATTCCACAAATCATCAGCATCACAAAAAGCAATATATTCACCTTTTGAAACTTTAATACCTTTATTTCTTGACAAACCAGCACCAATAATTTTGTTATTAATCAATAATTTTTTTTTAAAATTAAAATTGCTAATAATTTTCTTTACATGGTCTAATTCTGACTTATCAGTATCATCATAAATAATTATTACCTCAAAATTTTTATAAGATTGTTTGTTAATAGACTCAATGGTTTCTTTAAAAAAAATTCTTTTTTTATGATAAGGTATAATTATTGATATGAAATTTTTTTTAAGCATTCTAGATAAACTCATGATAAATAGATATTTTGTTTGGATTTCTACAACACTATTTATTTCAACATTATTAATAAGTTTTTTATTAAAAATCAATTTATCAAATATTCTTAGTACATTTACTTATAATCCATATTTACTTGATCAAGATATTCAAACAAAGGCTGGGGGGGTAGTAAATGATTTAATAACACATTGGAAATATATAATTTTGTTAAAAAAAGATATTAACAATCTTCTCATCTTGACATTAGGTGAAGACGTTAATTTAATTAATTTTCCTCTTCATCATTTAATATTTTCGCAATTAAATTTTATAAATTCCTTAAACACTTATCTACTTTCTGTTCTGGTAATTTCGTTTTTTTTACCTTTAATTTTATATTTTTTGCTTAGAGATCGTTTTGAAAATTTAAATAAATCAACAGTTATTATATTATCTTCGTTAATCTTTATTCTACCAGTTTTTCAATACTCTGCGATTTGGGGTAATAATCATAATACTGCACTAATATTTTTTTCTTTAGGAATTTTTTATTTTAATTCATTTATAAAAACTAATTTTAAAAAAAATATAAAATTAATATCTTCAATTATATTTTTTACTTTAGCGTGTTATACAAAACAATTTTTCATTTTCTTTTTTATTTTTCTATGTATTTATTTAATAGAAAAAGTAAGTGTAAAAAGATTTATTATTATTCTAGTATTTATAATTTTTTGTGCAATTCCAGGTATATACTTTTTAATTTTAAATCCTCTTTTATTAACTGGTCTTAGACAAAGTACAACAAACCTCAATTCTGCAGTTTTAGTTAGCGCTTCGATGATTTTATTTTATCTTGTTCCATTTATTATTCAAACAATTATCAATAATTATAAACACCACAAATTTAACTTCTTATATCTTTTTAATAAAAAAATTTTTATCATAAGTATAATTACATCTTTCTTATGTAGTTTAAATTTTATCTATAATGGTAATGTTGGAGGTGGTGTTATTTTAAAACTTTCGTATTTTTTACTAAATAATCCATACTTAGTTATTCCTGTTTCTTTTTTTGGGATTTACTTTCTTCTATATTTTAGTCAAAATACTTTTTCAAATTATGTCCTTGTCGTTCTTCTATTAATTACATTTAGTTCAGGATATTTTATTTTTCAAAAATACTTTGAACCAATGTTTTACATCATTTTTTTAAATTATTTTGATAAAAATAAGATTTTACAGTCAATCGAAAAAAGTAATTATGTTGTCTTATTTTATTTTGTAACCTATTACATTGTATCAAATTATATATATTTTTTAGGCTTATAATTCAGTAATCCAATTAATCTTCCTGTGGCTCTTAGAAGTAAAAATGAAACTTTAATATAATTTTTACGAGATGGAATAAGTACAAGAAAAGAAGCAAAACTTATTAAGTAAAATAACTTTATAAAAATAATGACTATACTGACTTTTTTATAAACTTTTTTATCAATTAAATTTCCTGAATATCCATATCTTAAATTTCTTTTAAAAAACCATGACCTTTTTTCTCTTTCAGAATTAAATTTTTCTGTAATAAATGATTTTTTATTCCACCTAATTACAAATCTTTTTTTATTAAGTTTGCTAAAAAATAATTGATCACTTCCACCCACAGTCGCAAATTTAGAGTCAAAATAAATTTTTGACTTACTAAAAACTTTTTTTGAGAAAAAACAATTGTTTGTGGCTACCCATTTTACTAATTGACCATGGCGACGAATAGGCTCTAAAACATCGTAATATTTTTGAAATTTATCATTTCTGACTTCATGGTATTGAGGGCCACCAACAATGTCGCAATTATTTTGATCAATAAATTTAACCATATTTAAAAGCCAATTTTTATCTATTATGCAGTCATCATCTACAAATCCTGCATATTGAACATTTTTATTTTTTAGAAATTTTAAAAAGATATTTCGTGAGTCTGGAATATTGTCTTTGGTGCTCTCAATAATTGAAAAATTATTTTTATTCAAAAAGTTTTTTGCTAAACTTTTTGCAATACGAATTTTTGGACTCAAAACAAAAATGATTTTTAGTTTACAATTACCAGGTATTTTTAATCTACTAAGGGATTTTAAATGAGAGTTTAAAAATTTAAAATTCTTTTTACTCAAAAGAGAACAAATATAAATATTCATTTTATAATTTTCCTAAAATTTTTAAAAATTCTTAAAATAAAAATCAAATAAACTTGAAATAAATTTTGACCATTATTAAGTCTTATTTTATTGCACTCAGCTAGATAATCTAAAAAATTTATTCTCGATGAAAGACCACCTGGTCTGAACCTTCCAAAAATCTCATTTTTTTTTTGTAGCTACTCCCTTTAATTTAAATTTTTTAATCATTCTCAAAAATAAATCATAATCTGCAGAATAATTATATTTTAAATCATAAAGACCTACTTTTAATTGAGATTTTTTTTTTATAAAAAAACCTATGGAATGAGTAGTATAAAATCCAAAACTCCAATTTATAATACTTGGATTATAACCAGATAAAAGTTTATGCTTATAAACACTTCCAAATAAAAAATCTAAATCTTTATTTTTATTAAAATATTTATTTACTATTTTTAATGTGTTCTTAAAATAAATATCATCTGAATTTAATATTCCGATAATATCTCCTGATGATTTTTTAATTCCAACATTCATCGCATGATATAAGCCTTTATCATTTTTATTTTTAATAAATTTAATATTTTTTTTGTAAGATTTTATAATTTTAATTGTCTTATCTTTTGAATTTCCATCCACAATTATATGCTCAAAATTTTTATAATTTTGAGATTTTACACTTAAAATGTTTTCAGATAAAAATTTTTCAGAATTTTTAGTTACAGTTATAATTGATATTTTATATTTTTTCATGCTCCTTTAAGATTAATTTTGAGTATTTTTGTGAATTTATTATGGGATCAAATCTTCTTAAATATTTTTTTGCATAAAAAGATTTTAACTTTAAAATTTTTTTATTTTTAGAAAAATTTAATAATTTATTAGCTAAAATACTATAATTACCAACTGGAAATAATTCTCCTAATTTACCACCCATCAATATTTCATTAGGTCCTGTTGGGCAATTGCTTGAAATTATTGGTACACCATAACTTTGGGACTCGATTAGAACATTAGGAAGTCCCTCAAACTTCGAAGACAAAACAAAAATATCACTTTGTGAGATATATTGTTCTGCATTGTTTTTGAAACCAACTAATTTTATATATTTTCCTAAATTTAATCTTTTAATCTCACTTATTAATATATTCTTAAATCCACCTCTTCCTATAATACAACATCTGAATTTTTTGTTTTTTTTTTTTAAAATTTCTAAACCTTTTATAAGTGTTAATTGATCCTTTTGATCTGTTAATCTTCCAATATTTAATATTTTTAATCCATTAAATTTTTTAAAAAAATTTAATTTTTTTCTTTTTTTCCTATTAGTATTTAGGTTGTAAATTAGATGAGATCTTAAATTTAACTCATTCGATAATTCCTTTTGAAAAAATTTAGAATTTACAATTATAGTGTCAGATAAAGAATAAAAAAATTTAAAAAAAATTCTTTTAAAAAAATTATCTAAATATTTTTTTAAGCTTGTATTAAGTCTTATTAATACTCTAAATCTTAAAATCTTAGATATAATAATTGATGTTAAATTTGATTGAAAAGACAAAATCACACCTCTTGAAGACCAAAAATTCTTAATCAATAAATAAATACAAATTATGTTTTTAAGTATACGATTTTTTTTACTCCAGTAGTTTGAATTAGGACAAATATATTTTACATTTTTGGAATTAGTGATTATTCTATTAGCTGTTATTACGTGAATTTTGCCAATTTGTTTGGGTAAATATCTAGTTAATAGATATAAATTTTTTTCTACTCCACCACCTTCAATTGAAGGAATATAAAAAATAATTTTTTTTTTCAAATTAATAAGCTCAATATTTAAATTAACGCACTAGTAATTTGTTTTATACCAGCTAATTGTATTTTTAAGACCATCATAAAGGTTTATTTTAGATTTCCATCCAATTTTTTTTAAAATTGAAATATCTAAAATTTTTCTTTTTGTACCATCAGGAAATTTTTTGTTAAATCTAAATTTTTTATTAGATTTAGTCAATGTATTGATAATTTCTGCAAACTTCTTTATTTGAAATTCTTGACCAGATCCAACATTTATAAGTGAATTGATTTTTATAATTTTTGATAATTTTTTATTATTATTTATCTTTAACTTTAATAAATGTCCTATCGCGTTTGCTAAGTCGTCTACATGCATTACTTCTCTTCGAGGTAGTCCAGATCCCCAAATTTCAACCACTTTTTTTTTTCTTCTTTTTGCCTCAATAAATTTTTTTATTAAAGCTGGTATAAAATGACTATTTTTTAAATGAAAATTGTCAAATGGACCATATAAATTGCATGGCATAAGAGTAAAAAAATCCGTTTTATATTGTTGATTATAAAATTCACATACTTTTAATCCAACAATTTTTGCAAGTGCATAAGCCTCATTAGTTTTTTCAAGCTCGTTTGATAAAAGATATTTTTCTTTAATTGGCTGTTTGGAATTTTTTGGATATATACAAGAGCTTCCAAGATTAACAAAATGTTTTATCTTATATTTATAAGAGAGATTTATTAAATTTAATTGTATAAAAATATTCTCATTTATAAATTCAACAGGATAACTTGAGTTTGCTAATATTCCACCTACTCGTCCAGCACAATTAATAACTATTTCAGGTTTTTTAGACCTTATAAATTTTTCTAAATCTTTTGTATTTAGTAAATTCAGTCTTTTTCTTTCTGCAAAAATTATATTTCTAACTCCTTCTTTTTTTAAGTACCTAACTACCGCTCTACCGACCATACCGTTATGACCAGCTACGTATATACTGAAATTTTTTAAGAGTTTATTTTTCATTATTATTTAAAATTTTTTATAAATGTTATATATTTTTAATTTAAATAATATATTTTTTTTTAATATAAAATTAAAAGATTTAATTAACTTTTCTTAATCTACCTATGACTACTGTAGAAAATAATAAATGCCCAAACCATATATGTGATGGTCAAATTAAAATTAAATATTTCTCTAGGGACTTAGATTATAAAAAAATAAATTTTAGTTGCACTACAGACACATATGAAAAACCTTCAATTTATGAATGTACTAAATGTAAAATTATTTTCTCCGAATTAATTTTCAAAATGGATAAGAGGCAAATCGAAAAAACTTATCAAGATATAGAAGATGATAAGTATATATCTCAGATTAAATTTAAAAAATATTATTTTGAGAAATTATTTAATAAAATAAGTAAATTTATTAACAAAGATATGAATGTACTTGAAATTGGTGCTTATTATGGTGTTTTAGGTTCGGTGTTAAAAGATAAAGTTAAAAATTATTCGGGTTTGGAGCTTTCCGCACATAGCGCGAACTATGCAAAAAGTAATTTCAAATTAAATATATATAATGAAACAATTGAAAATCATTTAAAAAAAAATATTAAATATGATTTAATTATAATGGCAGACGTGATAGAGCACTTTAGTGATCCTTTCAAAGTTTTGTCTCAAATAAATAAATTACTGAACCAAAATGGAAAACTAATTTTAACTACTTTTAATATTGACTCTTTATATGCAAAAATTACAGGAAGGAATTATCATTGGATGATTCCATTTCATATGGTTTTTTTTTTCTAATAAAACCTTAGAAACATTTGGAAAAAACAATAACCTTAAACTAGTAAAAATTTTAAATGATCCTAGATACGTAAGTTTTGGATATCTAATGGAAAAATTAATTCTAATTTTTCCAAGACTTTCATTCATATTCAAATTTTTATCTAAAAGAAAATTATTAAAAAATATTAATGTTAAAGTCGATTTAAAAGATTTAAAAATTTATTATTTTGAAAAAATAAGTAATTAAAGAAATGAAAAAAAATCTTATTTTTTTCTTAGCAAGATTTGGAAAAGGAGGGGCTGGTAATTCTATCTTTAAACTTTGCAGTTCTTTAAAAAAAAGAAAATATAACATTTTTGTAATTTGTATGAATAATTGTGCTTATGAGAAAGAATTTTTAAAAGCGGGTATAAAAGTTAAAATTATAAATTCTGGGAGAGCTCTTTTTGCAGTTTTTTCCCTTAATAAAATTATTTCAAAAATTACTAAAAATAATAGTCATAATTATCTTATATCGAATATCAATTATACAAACTTACTTTGTTCAATTTTTTTAAAAAAAAGAAATAATTTAAAATTTATTGCTATTGAGAGAACACCTTT
>MDSZ01233702.1_pt1 | contig 14004 bp, 18 predicted proteins | sample 811201 | NCBI WGS metagenome assembly MDSZ01 (sample SAMN05326647, study PRJNA326480) | marine metagenome | isolation source: seawater | place: Indian Ocean: North | collected 2010
AATCTGAGGAGACTCCAGCCGAAGAAGCAAAAGCCGAAGAAGCAAAAGCTGAAGAAGCTCCAGCTGAAGAAGCAAAAGCCGAAGAAGCAAAAGCTGAAGAAGCTCCAGCTGAAGAAGCAAAAGCCGAAGAAACACCTACTGAAGAACAAAAGACCTGATCCACAAATCACCTCGGATTAAACTAATGAGTAATCAGTCGGCCGTTATCATAGGTAAGATAGTAACCACTCATGGAATTAAGGGTTGGATTGTAATCCAATCATATTCCTATCCACCTGAGAATATAAAAAACTACAACACTTTTTTAAATATTGATGAGGAGAGAAGATATTTTGAAATATTACAACTCAAGATTATGCCAAAAAAAATTATTGCTCAATTGAGAGATTACGACAACATAAGCTTATCCGAATCGATTGTGGGTCAAAACATTTTTATAGAATCTTGCGATATCCCAAAGTTGAAGCATGGTGAGTACTATTGGAGAGATATTGAAGGTTTGAAAGTTTACACTACAAAAAATCAATATTTAGGTTTCGTTGATTTTATTTTTAATAACGGAGCAAATGATGTGCTAGCTGTCAAACAAGATAATCATTATATTTATATACCTTATATCAGCGATTATACTCAAGTGATTCCTAATGAAATGATCCTTATAAATCATGAAACTATTTAACATACTCACTGTTTATCCAGAGTTTTTTGAATCGTTCAAAAATCATGGGCTAATTAAAAAAGCATTAGATAGAGATCTTATAGCTATGAATATTTTAGACATAAGAGACTTTACAAGTGATAAGCATAAAAGAGTTGATTTTAAACCTTTTGGAGGCGGTCCAGGAATGATAATTCAATATGCTCCTGTTAAGGAAGCTCTTAATCAGATTGAGTCTGGAAGGGTAATTCTACTGTCCCCTCAAGGAAAGCGTTTAACACAATCAAAACTTATTGAGCTATCAAGAGAAAATGATGTCACTTTTGTCTGTGGAAGATACGAGGGCGTAGATGAGAGGATAGTTACTAATCTGATTGACGAGGAGATATCTATTGGAGATTATGTTCTGTCTGGTGGGGAAATGCCTGCAGCCTGTATAGTCGAGGGGCTAACTCGGCTAGTACCTGGTGTTGCAGAAAACATAGAGTCTATTGAAAATGATTCATTCAAAAACAATTTGCTGGATTATCCACAGTACACCAAGCCAAATCATATAGACGGCTTGAGTGTACCCGAGATATTATTGTCAGGAAATCATGCGGAAATCAAAAAATGGAGAAGAAAATATTCACTAGGTATGACTTATCTGAAAAGACCAGATTTACTAAAAAACGTGAATCTTTCAAAAGAAGATGATAGACTACTTCAAGAATTTATCGCTGAACGCAAGGTAGAAGAAAGTGACTAAAATAGTAGAAGATATCACGTCTAAACAAATTAAAACTGTACCTAATTTCTCCAGTGGAGACACTGTTGTGGTATCAGTCAAAGTTAAAGAAGGCAAAAGAGAGAGAATCCAGGCCTTTGAAGGTGTAGTTGTCGCTATAAAAAACAGAGGGATAAGTTCCTCCTTTACTGTCAGAAAAATATCCTACGGTGAAGGTGTAGAGAGAGTTTTCCAAACACACAGCCCATTAATAGATAATATCAAAATTAAACGTCGAGGCGATGTACGAAGAGCAAAGCTCTACTATCTAAGAGAAAGATCAGGAAAATCTGCTAGAATCAAAGAGAAGTTAACTTAAGCCTTTAAATTGAAACAAGTTTTTATAGGTATCGGCAGCAACCAAAACCATCCCTACTTTAGAGTCAACAGTGCATTTAAGCAAATTAATAGAATTAATCAAACTAGATTGATTAAGCGGTCAAGTCTTTACGAAACTGTACCGCTTGGCCCAAAGTTACAACCTAATTTTATAAATGCCGTTGTGGAGATAGAAACGATGCTGTCTCCAAATAATTTACTCAAAGAGTTGCAGCTTCTAGAGAAGCAGCACAATAGAAAGAAAACTAAAAGATGGGGACCAAGAAGCTTGGATTTAGATATACTTATTTACGAGCAAGTTATTATGGATACGGATACGCTCACAATACCGCATCCAGGACTGAAGTACAGAGAGTTTGTTTTAATACCATTATACGAGATCACACGTTATGGTTATGAGGTCCCTAAATATGGAAACATTATTAAATTGATTAAGAAACTTTGATGATAAACAAGAAATACATTGCTATCGAAGGCGCCATTGGTGTCGGTAAAACAACACTAGCAAAAAAAATATCTAACACTATCAGATGCGATACTCTATTCGAGGATTACATTGACAACCCATTCTTAAAAGATTTTTATGAGTACAATCAATCAAATTCATTTGCAACTCAGTTATATTTTTTATTGAGAAGGATAGAACAATCAGAAAAAGTAAATGAATCAGAAAATTTACTAATCTCCGACTTTTACTTTGGGAAAGATGAACTCTTTGCCAAACTCAATCTTAATGAAGTGGAATATGCTATGTATCTAGAAATTAAAGATAAGTTAAATTTCATCCCTCCTCGTCCTGATTTGATAATTTATCTACAAGCTTCAACAGATATCCTCTTAGATAGGATACAAAAAAGAGGACTCGATATAGAGAAAAATATAAAGAAAAAATATATAGATTCTGTAAATGATATTTACATGAAACACTTTCATGAGTACACTGCATCACCCGTTCTAATTATCAATACATCAAATGTAAATATAAATAATGAAACAGACTATCAAATACTGATACAAGAGATATCCTCAGATATAAATGGAAAGAAATATTTTAATCCATCTTCTCTATAATTATGAATAAACTTAACAAATTATTAAAACACTATAAGCGTGGAAATAAAATATCTTGCATTACCGCCTATGATGCAAGCATGAGCAAGTATCTTGATTCTTCTGGAATCGACATCATATTAGTGGGTGATTCATTAGGACAAGTTATTCAAGGTAACAAGACAACGCATGATGTCACTTTGAATGAGATAGCTTATCATGCAAAATGTGTTAGAGCTGGATTGAAGAATTCGATTTTAATGGTAGATCTGCCAATTAATACTTACAAAACAAAACATATAGCATACAAAAATGCATCAAAATTTAGCTTGTCAGGTCTTGCAGATCTTGTAAAAATTGAAATAGATTCTAATAACATCCATATCGCTTACCATCTTTTGGAGAAAAATATCCCTTTATGTGCACATATAGGATTACTCCCCCAAACTATAAAATCTAAATCTGGATATAGAAAATATGGAAAAATTAAATATGAAGCGGAACAGTTATATGATTTAGCTAAAAATTTAGATCAAGCAGGCGCACCTATAATTCTCATAGAATGCATAGAAAACAAACTAGCCAAGAGCATAAGCAAAAGTTGTAAAGCTCCAGTGATTGGTATCGGTTCGGGCAGTGGAATTGATGGTCAAGTTTCTGTAATTTATGATCTTATGGGTATAAGTTTTAATAAAATTGATTCATTTATTGTTAGTGAGAAAAACACACTTGACAAACAAATCATGAATTTTAAAAAAAGATTACGATAATGCAGATAATCAATAATAAAGAAAGTCTCTCGGAAATACTTAAAGAGTACAAATCTATAGGGAATAAGATTAGTCTTATTCCTACAATGGGAAATCTTCATCGCGGTCATCAAGAACTATTTTCTTCTGCTCCAGATAGGACAATAAAAATCACAACGATATACATTAACCCTCTGCAGTTTAATAACAGTGATGACTATGACTCTTACCCTAGAACTTTGAATCATGATCTTGAAATATGCAAGAAAAATAATATCAATATCGTATATGCTCCTGATGGCGATATTTCTAATGAGATTGATATAGAGAAAAATATAGATTTGCCGAAATTTACACGCTATCTTTGCGGGCAATCACGCGAAGATCACTTTTGTGGTGTTTATAAGATTGTCAAACACTTATTTAAGATAATCAATCCAGACTATGCGTGTTTTGGGAAGAAAGATTATCAGCAGTTATTACTAATAAAATATATTGCAAGTACATATTTTCCAAATTTGAAAATCATAGAGGTTGATACAGTAAGGATCAATAATATAGCATTAAGCTCTCGGTTAAAAAGATTAAGCGATGAATCTCTCCGAGAAGTCAAAATTATATACGATGTCCTCTTAAATCTGCGGCATCAAATAGTTGATGGTAAGAAGTTTGATAACGTAAAAGAAGACGCAATAAAAGATATAGAGAGTCATGACATTTATGTAGAATATCTCGAGCACAGAAATAATGAAACTTTAGAACTTGCTAATGGTCAACTTGATAACTCCACAATCTTTATTGCTTACAAGATGGGTGATATTCGTCTAATAGATAATGTTCAAATATAGTTAAAATAAGTAAGCAAAAATAGTATCATACGACTTATGAAAAGACGTTTTTTACATTCAAAATTACATAAAGCTACTATAACTGGCACAAATATTGATTACGAGGGCTCTTGTTCGATCGACATATCAATCCTCAATGCAGCTAAAATATTACCTTTTGAAAAAATTGATATTTATAACCTCACTAATGGAGAGAGATTATCCACATATGCTATTCCAGGTCCAGCAGATACTGGAGAAATCTGTGCCAATGGCGCATGCTGTCATAAAATAAATTCAAAAGATGAGGTAATCATATGCTCATATGTTGACCTTACAGTTGATGAGTATGAGAATCATAAGCCAACAGTGTTGTATCTAAATGATAAAAATGACATCGTAGATAGTAATGTTTTAAAAGCGAAGTTGGCATGATTTATGCAAATTATAATCATAGTTATTATTTTGGTATAATAAATCAGGAATTACACTATGAATAAATACAACATTAATGATATCGGTGGCATAATCGCAAAAGAAGATGATCGCTACAAGGTTTGCGATAACTCTGAATTGAACAACCTAGTTCTAAGTAGTACTGATCTTCATCCAAACAAAAGTACTTCGGGGCATAAACATCCAGGTCAAGAAGAAATATATTTCTTTATAAAAGGTAGTGGAGAAATGGAAATTAATGAGAGAAAATTCGATGTATCAGAGGGTGACACTGTACTAATCAGGGATGGTGATTTTCACAGAGTACATGCTGGTGATAAAGGCTGTTATTTTGTTTGCGTTTTTGATGGCAAGAGAAGTCATTGAAGTATCTTTGTAATAGCTCTGATATTTTCTAACAACACATCTTTTTCCTTACACGTATAAGTTATGTGACCAAGTTTACGATTCTTCCTTTCGCTTTTATGATAGTCATGAATACGGACATCATATCTCTCATTGAGTAGCTCTATTTTATCCTTAGTCACAAACTTCGATAATATATTGAACATAATCGAAGGTTGGGTGTTGATAGTCTGACTTCTATCAATACCACCAGAGATAGCATTTATATGGGCTGCGAACTGACTCACATTAGCTCCCTCTATTGTCCAATGACCCGAATTATGCACTCGTGGCGCCATTTCATTTGCAATTAAACTTCTATCTTGCGTTACAAAAAATTCTATAACTAATACTCCTACATAATTCATAGACATAAGTAACTTGTGACCTATTTTTTCCGCATCGTTTTGTAAATCAGTATAGCTACTTGGGCAAATACTTGTACTCAAAATTCCATTCTCATGTTTATTTTCTACAAGAGGGTAAAATAAAATATTTCCATCAATTGCTCTTACACAAATCAATGATACCTCAGATTGAAAATCAACTAGCTCTTCGAGGATACATTCTTGTGATATTAATTCTGTGTTGATTATGTCGCCAGGATTTATTCTGTATTGATTTTTACCGTCATAACCAAACCTTCTTGATTTAAGTATGTAGCTTTTATGAGTATCAATGTTTTGATTTAAGTCGCCCATAGTATTAATTTCAGTGAATATTGTTGTTTTTATACCCAGGTCGACGAATAAATTTTTCTCATTGAGTCTATCTTGACAAATTTCTAGGGCATTTGAGTTTGGATGAACAGAGATGTGTTTCTCTAATTTTCTCATTGTTTTTACTGGGACATTTTCGAAGTCTATTGTCGCAATATCATACTCTTGAATAATCATCTGCAGTGTATCCTCCTGGTCATATTCAGTTTGTATATGTTTTGCATAATGACTTGCAGGTGGGTTAGAGGAAGGATCTATAACTGTATAATCATGCTCATTGTCATGATCAGCTTGAATCATCATCATTGCAAGTTGTCCTGCCCCAAAAATAGCTATTTTCATTAGATAATTTTTGTTACTTTCAAGACGCGTTTTGTTTGTTTTTTTCTAAAGTCCAAAATCTTTTTGTTTATTTGTGGATATTTGAGACTCAAAATAGAGGCAGCAAGTAATCCTGCGTTCACAGAACCGGCTTTTCCGATAGCTACTGTTGCCACGGGTATGCCCGCTGGCATTTGAACAATAGACAAAAGAGAATCTTTACCTTCTAACGCTTTTGTTTTCACAGGAACTCCGATTACTGGTAAGTGTGTTTTGGCTGCAGTCATACCTGGAAGATGAGCAGCGCCACCTGCGCCTGCTATAATAACTTCTATACCTCGTTCGTGAGCTTTTTCTGCATATTCAAATAAAAGATCTGGTGTTCTATGCGCGGATACTACTCTTTTTTCATGTCTGATGGATAGGCTACTGAGTGTATCTGAAGCGTGCTTCATGATCGGCCAATCTGATTGCGATCCCATGATTATACCAACAAGTATTTGTGACCTTTTCATTTCAAAAAAATAATTGTAGCAGCTATGACGATAACATAACAATAGTTTTATTCTGTATTGTTATAATTGAATTGAAAATCATGTATTATTCACAATATGATTATTGTTACTGGCGGTGCAGGATTTATCGGAACAAATCTTGTTCGTTCTTTGATTGACCTAAATAAGAAAGTTTTGGTTGTTGAAGAGCTAGACCGTTACACTGATAAATTTAAAAATATTGAGAATGTTAATATTATTGACTGTATTGGCCATGATTCGTTCATTAGAGATTTGTCTAATGAAAAATATAGAGATCAAATAGAGTATATTTTCCACTTGGGAGCTTGCTCGAAGACCACAGAGCCTGATAGAGATTATATAATGGATGTAAACCTCAACTATTCTAAGCGCTTGTTGGAGTATTCTGCAAATAATAATATCAATATGGTTTATGCTTCATCTGCTTCAGTATATGGAGATGGTAATATTTTTAAAGAGGACCAAGCTCACGAATCCTCACTTAATCATTATTCTGAATCGAAACTTCTTTTCGATAACTATGTTAGAGGAAACTTCGATAAAATTAGATCTCAGATTGTGGGAATTAGGTATTTTAATGTTTATGGTCCATATGAACAGCATAAGGGAGTTATGAGTAGCGTAATATTTCATTTTTATAATCAGATCAAAAAACTAGGAAAATTAAACTTATTTCGAGGAAGCCATGGATATGCTGATGGTGAACAAAGAAGAGACTTTGTGTATGTCAAAGATACTGTTGATATAAAGACTTGGTTTATGAATAATAATATTTCAGGTATCTATAATGTTGCTACTGGCAAAAGCAGATCATTCAATGATGTAGCAAATAGTGTAATAGATTTTTTTAAGTCCGGACATATTGAATATATAGATTTTCCAGAAGGGCTAGAGAAACAATATCAAGCATTTACTGAAGCTGATTTGACTAATCTTCGTAGTACTGGATATGCGGGTAAACCTACTGAACTAGAGGATGGAGTGAGTTCCTACTTATCTTTTCTATCAGATTCGCAACATGGACAATACTAGAATTCTTATTGTAGCACCAGCTTGGCTTGGTGATTTAGTGATAAGCTTATCTTTCATTAGAGCATTAAAAAAAGTACATAAAAATTCAAAAATAGATTTATTAGTTAATAAAAACTTAGTTGGAATAGCTAAATATTTTCCTGATATCTCAAATGTAATCACATCGGATACGAGACATGGAAAACTATCACTAATATATAGAATTAATCTAGGATATAAACTTAGGAAGAATAAGTATTCCTATTGCTATATTCTCTCTAATAGTTTGAAATCTTCTATAGTTCCTCTCATTGCAAAAATCAAACATAGAATAAGTTATCTAGGAGAGTTCCGATATGGGTTTGTGAATCATATTGTAAAGAAAATAGATCGAAAGGCCGGTATGGCAAATAGATATTTAAATCTTATTAGTTCTAAATATACACCAGAGTATAAACCAAGTATTTCCTCAGAAATTAACAATTTGAGTGTTCTTAAGAGATTTGACCTAAAAAAAAGATATGTTGTCCTATGTCCAGATGCAGAATATGGTCCAGCAAAAAAATGGCCCATAAAAAAATGGATTGATTTAGCAAGTATTTTACAAAATGTTTGCCAAGTAGTTTTTGTTGGAGTAAGCACATCCATAACTATGTCACCAAACAAAACAAAAAATGATAATTATATAAATCTAATCGGAAGAACTTCACTCGAGGAGGTTGCGATTATATTGAGTCAATCAACATGTGTAGTATCAAATGATTCTGGCTTAATGCACGTGGCAGCTGCATTAGGTAGACCTATAGTCGGAATCTATGGATCATCATCACCCGATTACACTCCACCTCTCATAGAGAGCGAAAAAAGAGCAATAATTTTTCAAAATTTAAGCTGCAGCCCTTGCTTCAAAAAGGTTTGCCCACTAGAACACTTAAATTGCCTTGAGAGCATATCTGTAGATTCTGTCATGCAATCTGTAAAAAATTTAATTCAGTAAATTTGCATTTATCAATTCAGCTGTTTTAGATAAATTCACCTTAATATGTTTATCATCATTGCCAACATCAGTGAACGAAAGCTTATTCTTATCCTCATTGATAGTATCCCATCTTAGTAATGTTGATGAAGTTTTTGTTGGATAGAAACCAACAGTTTTTTTATTTAATGATGCCGCAACATGAAGGGGGCCAGTCGAGCCAGCTATGAAAAGATCACACTGATTGATATTCTCGAACATTTTAGTCAAATTGTTTGTGGGAGATATAGTCTTGATGTCTAATCCACATGCTTTTTTTTCCAATTCCAAACATTTATAATGATCATTGGAATCACAATGAAGGATGAAACTACAATCATTTAATTTACTAAGCTCTCTGCATAAATCAATAAAGTCATCACAAGACAGTGTCTTTGATGAACCTCCAGTGAATGGGTGAATAAAAACAAGCTTCTTTTCTTTTTGAGAATTATCAACAGTATCCCCCAATGAGATACAGGAATTATTTGAAGGCAATATGCTGTAAGAGTTATCCATCAAGAAATATTTTGCTAAGTCGTTATTGTACTCATATTCAGACTTAATTGATGTTGATCTATTTTGTTTAATTTTTTTATTGTAAAAAATCTGAGCAAGTTTTGTAGCTGGAGCATATCTTTTTTTGATTTTTGATCTCCATAGCTTATAACCAGTGTCAAATGTAGAAAAAAAACTTATCGAGTAGTTATAATTGCTTGATATTATTTTATCAATCAGGTCATCTTCTGGGCAAATAACCTCATCGATACAATCTGTGATTGATTGGATATCTGAATATTTATTATCAACAAGTAAGTCAATTTTTATATCAGGGATTGAAGATTTTATTATTTTAAGAGCTGGCAACGTAAGTATTAAATCACCTAACTTATCATTTCTTACTGCTAGAAGTTTTTTCATAGTTTCAATAAACAAAGAATTCTTATAACTTGATAATTATTCTTTGTTTAAATATTCACAATAAGACTATAATAACGAAAAAATATATGATTATGAATAGATTGTTAGCATTATGTACATCTCCTGACCAGGGTGGGTTAGAGCTTTATTTTCTTAATTTCATCAAACATTATGAGAAACGAAAAGGCTTTTATATAGCATGTTCAAAAAACTCGTATGTATCTAAAAATGTTGATATAAAAATTGAATGTGAGACACATGGTTTTTTCAAGAACATTCGTAATCTCTTAAGGTTAAGGAAATTCATATTAAAAAATGAGATAGATTGGATTCATGTGAGTTGGCAAAAGGATATCTTATTGGGAGTTCTTTTAAAAATGCTTACTCCCAGGGACATCAAGCTAGTATTTTATAGACAGATGAAATTAACAAGACATAAAAAATCAATATACCACAAATTTATATACGGCAAGGTAGACTTATATTTAGTAATTACTAAAAAACTTTACAATGAGGCTTGTGAATACCTACCATTGAATAGGTCAGTAATTCATATTCTCACTTACGGAATTTGTAAACCAAAAACAAAATTATCTATCAGTAAAAAAGAATTTTTTAATAGTCAAAATATGGATTCATCTTTATTCACAATAGGTACATTTTCAAGAATTGAAAAACAAAAAGGTCATCATTTAGTAATAGAGGCGATTAATAAAAGCAAACATAAAACCCAACTTTGTATTATTGGTCATTGTATGAATGAAAAATATAAGAATGAACTCAAAGATATTTCAAGTAATTATGATATGTCGAATCTGATTTCTTTTACCGGGTTTTTAGAATCACCCATGAGTTATATGCCGTTTTTCGACTTAATCATACTGCCGACATATGAGGAGACATTTGGTCTTATCGTCGCAGAGGCTATGCTGATGAAAGTTCCTGTTATTGGAAGTAATGCTGGTGGTGTACCTGAGATAATAACACACAAATCTAATGGCCTTTTATTTCATTCAAAGAATTATAATGATCTTCAAGAAAAAATTGATATTATTATAGAGGATTTAGAGTTGAGAGAGAAAATCACAGCGAATGGTTTTAAGTTTGCAAACAAGCACTATGATTATCTTAGTCATTTTAATAAATTTGAAGAATTGATAAACACGCACTAGACAGATAATGGAAATATCCGGAACAATAATCACATTAAATGCAGAGAAATATATTCTTCGTGCTGTCGAAAGTTTAAAGCTCATATCTACTGAAGTAATAGTCTTGGACTCAGAAAGCTCTGATGCTACAAGAGAAATTGCTGAGTCAGCAGGAGCAAAAGTATATATACAATCATTTCTTGGTGATGGACCACAAAAGAAAGAAGCGTCTAAGTATGCGTCTAATGATTGGGTGTTTAGCCTAGATGCAGATGAATGCCTTGAACAAGACTTAATTGACTATGTTAATAATATGAGTCACCCAGGTGATCGTTATGACAGTTTTTCATTCAGAAGGAAAAATTACTGTGGAGATGAGTGGATTAAAGCCGCTGGCTTCTATCCCGATTATGTAACAAGACTATATGATAAGACAAAAGTTAATTACGACCCAAGGTTAGATCATGCAGCTGTTCAAAGTAAACGTACAATGAAGGTTAAAGCGCATATCGTTCATAATACTTATGAATCAATGGAAGAGTGGATTGAAAAAATGAACTATAGAAGCACACTAAGTGCTAAACAGCTTTTTTCAAACGGGGTAAAACCTTCAAACGTGAGGCCTGTTGTAAGAGCACTTTGGGCATTGTTCAAAAAATTGATAATTAGTGGTGGTATATTTCAGGGGAAAAATGGTTTTAGAGTAGCTTTTTCAACCATGTTTAATACTTATCTTAAGTATGTCAAATTAAATGATTTATATAAAAAATAGGTTATAAATTCAATAAATCACTCGGAGTATCAATATCCTTTAGTACTCTTAGCATCATATATTTAATTCTTTTGGCACGACAGATATGGATGATATCATCTACAAGGATTTCATTTAGATTCATGTTCATGAAAAATTCGTGCGCTTGCTTTTTAACTCCCACAAGGTAGAAACCACTGTCTTTAGATGGTCCGATAACCAGATCACAATAATCTAGATAACTTATGCACTCATAGATTTCATTTTTCGATATTGTCGGAATGTCTGATCCAATTAGTACCCTTTTTTCAAATTTATTTTTTTGAAATTCTAGAGCCATATATATTTTTTTACTCAAAAAACCATGAGATTGATTTAGCATTTTAATTCCATAACTTGAAGATAAACTTTTCGCAAAATCACCTGATGTATCTGGATAAAAATGTAAAAATTTGTCTATATTTATATTTGACACCTCAGCGCATGTTATTTTCAACATCTCTTTAGATAAAAAAATTCTTTCATCTTTTGTTAATAATCTACCCAATCGAGTCTTACAATCACCGCCATCAGGATTTTTTGCTAGGATATTTATAACTGAATTCATCTATAAATTTTTCTCAGATTTTTTGTGCTAACACCTAGAAAGAACAACAGCCTAATAAATCTCATTAATAAGATAGTTTTAATGTAGCCATATTTTTTCCATCTTCTTGATGAAGTCATGGCTTTCCCGGGTAAGATAACAGGATTAGATATTTTCTTTAACTTATTTGTTAAGTCAATATCTTCCATCAATTCAATTTCTCTATAGCCATTTAGTTTATGAAAAATACTTTTACTTACAATAAGCACCTGATCACCAGTGCAATAATTAAATAACTTACTTCTAAGATTAATGCAATATGCTAAAAAACTATATTTCATTTCATTTTGATCTAGTTTGATTTGAAAGAATCCCCATCTAAAATTTTCACGAATATTTAAAATACTATTAATAGCATCATCATCTAAGATTGTATCTACGTGAAGAAAAATATAGTGCATTCCACTAGCATGCATTACACCTTTGTTAAATTGCAAAGATCTTGATGGATTACTTTCATGCACTTGATCGGCTATAGATTTTGCAATCTGTTTTGTTTTGTCATTACTTTGGCCATCAACAATTATTATTTCAGCTCCTAATTTGTTTTTTAGGTTTTGAATATACTTCTTGTTTAAAATGAGTGTTTCTTCCTCATTTAGTACCGGTATTATTATCGAATATTCCATCCTATACTAAAGACCCGCTACAGCTGCTACCTGATCCAGCAGTACACCCAAAACAATGGTCGGCTTTGGCAATACTTCTGTTACGTAAATAATTTTTACTAATCTCTGAAATATGAATTCTATTATTAGATAATGGAATATTGAGCATTTGATTGAAGTCACAATCATAAACATATCCATAAGGGTCAACACTGATCATGCTCTTACACATTACATTCTCTAATGCTTTTTTGCTAAAAGAGTTTTTCAAAAGTATCATATAATCTTTGAACAAATTCTTGCTAACCAATGTGCTTCCAAATCTATTAATTGGCATATTCGTTATTGTGTAAAGACTATTAAATGTAACTCCAAAATTATTTTTGAGAAAATACTTATACTTTGTCTCTAATCTATCCTGCTCAGGAGGTAAAATGGCTCCTTGTGGATTGTATACTAGGTTTAGTACTAATTGATTGGAAGCTCCGTATCCAAGCGAGTTTAATTTTTTTAATGCTATAATGCTGGACTCAAATACACCATTACCACGCTGTTCATTCACATTTTTTTCGCTATAACATGGTAGTGATGCAATAATTTCTACTTTATTATCTGATAAAAAACTAGGTAAACTTTCCATCCCTTTTTCATTCAATATAGTTAAATTACATCTATCAATTACATGAATACCATTTCTCTTACATGTTTCAATTAAATATGTAAAATATTTATTAATCTCAGGAGCTCCTCCAGTAAGATCTATTGTTTTAATATTATTCTCTCTAGCAAAATGTATAACGTGATCAACGTTGACTTTATCCATCATCTCAGTTCTGTTCGGACCAGCATTTACATGACAATGGAGACATCTCTGGTTACATTTATAACCAAGATTAACCTGTAATATCGTAAGGTCATTTCTTTCAATATATGGGAAGTCGCTACTTTGTAATAGTGGATAAATCTTATGCATAATTTCACTTAAATGATACAATGTATTTCTTATTAAATCATGAAAAACGAATTTCTTACTCAGATAAACACATACCTCCCTAATGTAGATTATTGCTCGTTTAGGTTCGTTAACAAATACACA
>MDSZ01198082.1_pt1 | contig 14003 bp, 13 predicted proteins | sample 811201 | NCBI WGS metagenome assembly MDSZ01 (sample SAMN05326647, study PRJNA326480) | marine metagenome | isolation source: seawater | place: Indian Ocean: North | collected 2010
CGGCGACGGAAACGCGCGCGGCGCTCGATGTAATTTCCAGCGAATTGCGCGACGCGCTGGAACTCGCCGCCGCGCGCATCACGGCCTATCATGAAAAGCAGAAGCCGCAGGACAGCGACGGTGTGGACGCGGCCGGCGTGCGGCTGGGCGCCCGCTGGAGCGCGGTAGACGCGGCCGGCCTTTATGTGCCGGGCGGACGCGCCGCCTATCCCAGCTCGCTGCTGATGAACGTCATCCCGGCCAAGGTTGCGGGCGTCGCGCGCATCGCGATGGTGACGCCGACGCCGGGCGGGGAAATCAACCCGCTGGTGCTGGCCGCCGCGCAGATCGCGGGGATCGAGGAAATCTGGCGTGTCGGGGGCGCTCAGGCGGTGGCCGCGCTCGCCTATGGCACCGACCGGATCAGGCCGGTGGACGTCATCACCGGCCCCGGCAATGCGTGGGTGGCGGAAGCCAAACGCCAGCTCTATGGCGTGGTCGGTATCGACATGGTTGCGGGACCCTCGGAGATCGTCGTCGTCGCCGATGGCCGCAACGATCCCGAATGGACCGCCGCCGATCTGCTCAGCCAGTCGGAACATGATCCGACCAGCCAGTCGATCCTCTTCACCGACGATGCCGCCTTTGCCGATGCGGTCGCCGCAGCGGTTGAGCGCCAGCTTCCCGCGCTGTCCACCAGTGCGGTCGCGCGGACCAGCTGGGACGCCAATGGCGCGATCATCATCGTGCGCGATCTGGAGGAGGCGATGCCGCTGGTGAACGCCCTGGCGCCAGAGCATCTCGAACTGGCGGTGGAAGACCCCGAACCTTTGTTCGCGCAGGTGCGCCATGCCGGGTCTGTCTTCCTGGGCCGGATGACGCCAGAAGCGGTGGGCGATTATGTCGCCGGGCCGAACCATGTGCTGCCGACCGGCCGCCGCGCGCGCTTCTCGTCGGGACTGTCGGTGCTCGACTTCATGAAGCGCACCAGTTTCCTCAGCCTTGACCGCGATGCGATTGGCGCGATCGGCCCTGCCGCCGTCGCACTGGCGCAGGCGGAGGGGCTGCCCGCCCATGCAGCGTCAGTGGCGCTGCGCTTGTCCTGACAACCACCCCCGTTCGGTTCGAGCCTGTCGAGAACCGGAGGAACAGGGTTCTCGACAGGCTCGAACCGAACGGATTATCTAGGCGTATGAACGACCGCTCCAAATCCCGCTCCGCCGCGCGCCTCGCCGCGGTCCAGGCGCTCTACCAGCTGGAGATGGAGGGCACGCCGCTCGCCAGCCTGCTGCACGAATTTCACCAGCATCGGCTGGGCGCGACCATTGAGGACGTGACCTATGCGCAGGCGGAGGAAAGCTTCTTCGACGATATCGTGACCGGTGTGGACAAGCGCCGGGCGGAGATAGACGCGCTGGTCGCCGCGCGCCTGTCGAGCGGATGGTCGATGGACCGGCTGGACAAGCCGATGCGCCAGATTTTGCGCGCGGGCACTTATGAGCTGCTGGCGCGCAAGGATGTCGGCACCGGCACGGTCATCAGCGAATATGTCGATGTCGCCCACGCCTTTTACGACAAGCGCGAGGCCGGCTTCGTCAACGGCCTGCTCGATGGCGTGGCCAAGGGTGTGCGCGGCTGATCCGGCGCGTCTGATCTGAGGATCGGGCCGCGCCAGGAGGAACAGCAGCGGAATATCAATTGCTCGCCCACGCGCCTTCGTCATGAGCGGTGCCGGTGTAGCACCCGCGTTTTCCATATCCCATGGGCAGTTTCGAGACGCCGGACATGGCCGCTGGCCCAAGCTGTTCCTCGCTAGAGCGCCGGATCTCGGCTTCGCTCGAACGCAACATTTTTGGTACAATATGCGAGATAAGCGAGCGCCAGCGATGCGCGTTCGTTCATCTGAACGCGGCCGGCTCCTGAACTATCAGAACCCGGACATCCGGCGCGGGCGATCCTGCCGACAGCTCCAGCAAAAATGCCGAAGATTGGCTGGGCGCGAGAGGATTGGTCGTGGAATGATAAGCCGGTCATATCCTTGAGAGGATGGCGGCTGTCGCTCCTGGAGGTTTGAAACAAGGCGTAGCCTGCCCGAACGCGACCAACTCCGAGCAGCCGCTGGAACCGTCTATACCTCCTGCGCGCTTCGATCGCACGATGTGAAGAGAAAGTCGAAAGGGCAGCACTTGGCGGATAAGCAGTCGATCAGTATCCGTGGATATATTGCAGATACCCTCGCCTTGCTTTTGTTCTTCACCACCACGGGCATCATAAACGAGCGGTTCATAGCGGGGATGAGCTGGGATCAGGTCCTCCAGGCTCGCCTGATAGGAGGCGTTCTAATGGTTCCAGTGGGTCGGCCATATGGCGTATGGCGCGATTGGATGATGCGTCATGCCAAAGGAACCCGCTTGTCCCAGCTTTTTTGGGACAGTATCTCGCTGATGAGCTTTCAGGTACCCATCTATGCCGGAATTATCGCATTCAGCGGGGCAAGTGGGATGGGATTGCTGCGTGGTGTGTTGGGCGCAGCAGTGATGATGATCGTGTTAGGACGCCCCTACGGCGCGTTCCTAAACTGGGTAAGGCGGCTCTTCAGCTTGCCGCCGGGGGGAGAAAAGCCAATGTCTCTGAACTCGTAAAGACAGCCTGCACGGGTAGCATCTCTTCAATGCCTAGCCGGAACGGACCCGTAGAGTACCGTTGCAATTACCCTATAGCCAGCTTGGCTCAACCCTATCGCAAGCTCGCAGCGCGCTATGGGCGGGTGCCAACGTGCCGGCCATTTGTAGATAACAACCCCCGTTCAACGATCTGGAATTCGAGAATGAATGACATCGCAAAGTCCTGCTGATCGAATCCTCGGCCGCAGAGCATCGACTGTGATATTCGATCCCGCTGCTTCACGAGATCGCATTTACATGTGCCCAGACGTGCGAGATCACCACCGAACCTTCACCCACCGCAGAGGCCACACGCTTGACCGACCCTGAGCGCACGTCGCCGACTGCGAAAATGCCGGCGCACGATGTCGCATGCGGCGACGCGGCGCCCGCGTCGGCCCCCGTCAAGACGAAGCCCTTCTCGTCCAGTTGCACCAGATCGGCGAGCCAAGAGGTATTCGGGACCGCACCAACCATCACGAACATGGCGCAGGTCTCGACGGTCTCCTCGGATCCGTCACGGCCGATCGTCACGGCTTCGAGCCTGTCCTTGCCGTGGATGGCGGTCACTTGTGCGCCGAAGTCGATCGTGATCGCAGGATCAGCCTCAAGCCGGCTCGAGAGATAGCTCGACATCGAGGCGGCGAGCGAGTTTCCGCGGACCACCAATCGAACGCGGGCGGCTGTCCGGCTCAGATACATCGCCGCCTGCCCGGCGGAATTGCCGCCGCCGATGACGATCACTTCCGTTCCGCGGCAGAAGCGGGCCTCGTTCTCGGTTGCCGCATAGTAGATGCCGGCACCCTCCAATTCGTCGAGCCGGTCGATGGGCATGCGACGATATTGCACGCCGGTCGCGATCACCACCGCCTTGGCTCGGACCCTTGTGCCGGTGCTGAAGGTCGCACAGAAGGATCTATCCCCAAGCTGGTCAAGCGCATCGACGCGCAGCGGCATGGCGAAGCGCGTGCCGAACTTCATCGCCTGTACCTCGCCCCGCCACACGAGGTCCGCGCCCGAGATGCCGGTCGGGAAGCCCATATAGTTTTCGATCCGGCTCGACGTGCCTGCCTGACCGCCGATGGCGATATCCTCAACGACGAGCGCGCGCAGCCCCTCGGCGCCGGCATAGACGCCGGCAGCAACACCGGCCGGCCCCGCGCCCACGATAAGCACGTCGACCATCTCATCGTCGATGAGGTCACGGGCAAGCCCCATCAGCTTTGCAATCTTCTGGGGCGTCGGATCGACGACAACCATATCTGTGCCGAAGACGACGGTGGGACGGTCCGGGTCCGCCGCGCAGCTCACGGCCACGGCTCTTGCTTTCTCGCTGCCAAGCGGGTGCGACGCACACGGCAGGCGGTTGCGACCCGCAAATTCGGCGATCCGGCTGATCGTGCGGTCGGCCTCCTCGCCGATCAAGACCAGCGAACTGTTCCCGGTCTCAAGATGCCGGCGATGGCGCGCGGCAAGAACGGTGATGATGATATCCGACATTTCGGGTACCCGCGCCATCAGCGCCAGCATCTCGGCGCGGGGTACCTCGATCACCCAAGTATCCTGGGCGGCCCGGAACGCCGTCGACCAGTTGCCACCCGAGAGGAAAGATATCTCGCCCATGAACTGGGTAGGTCCAAGGGTCGAGGGCACGAGGCGTTCGCCCGTAAAGACGTCCACGACCTCGATCTCGCCCTCAGTCACATAGACGAAACGGTCCGCCGGATCGCCGGGGCGGACGATGATCACACCTGCCGGATATTGCGCCCGCGACCCGATGTTGCGGATGGCCTCAACATGCGCCTCGGCAAGGGGCACCCGCTGCATTTCAAGAAGGTCGCGGCCGATCGTTTCCATTATAGTCTCCAGGGGCAGCTCGGCGATTCTCGACGCGAAGCATCGCGCCGCAGTCGATTAGTTGTCGAACGCTTCACTAAGCGGGGTTCCGGCTTTGGTCATTATCGTGGGTGATCCCTTCAGGATACGCTGGATCGGACATCTGGTCGCGATGCCGAGGAGGCGTACGTTGCTCCTTACTTAAGCATGGTCCCACGAACGATGACGGTCTTGTCGAAGCCGACTCAATGGGCTTCATAGGGTAGCCCGATCTCCTCCAACATGATCGATACTTCAATCCCGTCGGGCGTTTTGACCGAACAGAGCTGGAGTCGCCCGGGCTGCCCTGCCGGCCAACGATCAAGGATGGGAAAGGCTGACGAGTTCGCCGCGCGTGGCCTCCCGCTATCCGCGCCGCTAGCCAACGACGATGTCCGAATATTCGGGGTGACGGGCATAAAAGCCGCCCATGAAGCTGCAGCGAAGAATGGCCTTGCGACCGCTTGCGCGAATTACATCGAAAACCCCTCGCGCCAGCTCAGACCCGATACCGAGCCCAGAGAAGGGCTGCGGTACCTCGGTATGGGTCAATGTGAGGCGGTCGCCTTCGATCTGGTAATAAGCGGCAGCCGGCTCCTCTGAGCCCTCGATCGCGAGCTCAAAACGATGCTTGGCCGGATTGTTCCTGATTGCGCTCATGCGTGGTCTCGTTGTTCGATGAAGGCCAACAAGTCAGCGTTGATGATGTCGGGATGGGTCGCGAACAGCCCGTGTGACAGGCCAGGATAGGTCTTGAGAGTGCCGTTCGAGAGCAGCTTGATCGCTTCGCGAGCCGATGCGTCGACCGGCACAACCTGATCGTCCTCGCCATGCAGGACCAGGACGGGCACAGAAACGGCCTTGAGGTCGTCGGTGAAGTCGGTTTCCGAAAACGCGGCCACGCAATCATAATGCGCCTTGGCGCCGCCGCTCATGCCTTGGCGCCACCAGTTGCGGATCAGCCCCTCGCTGATTTCGGCACCATCGCGATTGAAGCCGTAAAATGGGCCGCTCGGCACGTCGAGGAAGAATTGCGCGCGATTGCGGCTGAGCGCGTCGCGAAAGCCATCGAACACGGACATTGGCAGGCCGCCGGGATAGCGGTCGGTCGCCAGCATGATGGGGGTGACCGCACCGATCAGCACCGCCTTAGCGACCCGGCCGGGCTCGCTGCGCGCCACATATCGGATGACCTCGCCGCCGCCCGTGGAATGGCCGACATGCACGACATTCCTAAGATCGAGCTCACGCACCAACGCCGCGACGTCGGCTGCGTAGGTGTCCATGTCGTTTCCGGTATCGGTCTGATCGGAGCGACCATGGCCGCGCCGATCGTGCGCGATCACCCGAAATCCCTTGCCGAGGTAGAACAGCATCTGGTTGTCCCAGTCGTCTGCGCTGAGCGGCCATCCATGGTGAAACATGATCGGCTGGCCGTCCTTCGGGCCCCAATCCTTGTAGAAGATGCTGACGCCATCGCTCGTGATTATCGTGGACATAGAAGTAGCTCCCTGATGTTGATTGCGTCGCAGGCGGAAGGTCGCGCTGGCCTGCAGGCCAGGTTAGAAGCTGCTGGTGCGAAAAACGGCAGCGGCGACCCTTCGGGAGGCGTAACCGGCTGACGTTGGTGCCCCGCCGCGGGACGGTGTCAGACAACGCGCTTGAGGATATGCGCGAACTCGCGCTTCTCGACGTTATGAAGGCCGTTCGCGTGGAAATTCTGGATATGGGGCCCGTGCTCGTGGTGCCTATTCCGAGCCTCGACCGAAGCCCATTCCTCGATGAACACGAAGAGCCCCGGCTGATCCTGATCCTCGAACAGATCGTACCGGACGTTGCCGTCTTCTGACCGGGACGGCTCGACGAGCGCCAAAAGGTCACGGCGCAGTTCATCTTCCTTGCTGGCAACGGCCTTCAGTCCGACGACGATGTGCATCTCGCTCATGCGATATCTCCTTCGAGCAAGTGGCGGCGACGGAAGCCGCCGCCACTTGCGCGCTTGACGTCAGGCGGCGTTCGCCGCCTTTTCAGGGTTGAAGCCGTCGAAGCTCTCGAACACGTCCATGAAGCCCGGGACGGTGGCTTCGCGCGCCCAGTCACGCTGAAGCTCGCAATACATCTGCACGCGGCTGATCAGCTTGGCGCCCGCCTGCTCTACCCGACGCAGCGCAGCCTCGTGCGCGGCGACAGACGTGCCGCCGACGGCATCGACGGGCACGTAGACTTCATATCCCTCCTGGATCGCATCGAGGGCGGGGAAGGTGAGGCAGGCCTCGGTCCAGAGCGCGGTCATGATGAGCTTGCGGCGACCGAGCGCCTTGACGGCATCCTTGAAGCCGGTGTCCTCCCAGCTGTTGATCGAGGTGCGATCATAGGTCGGCAGATGACCGAGAACGGCTTGCAGCTCCTGGATCGGCGGCTTGTTACGGCCGGTCGCGACGTTGACCGTCGAATGGACGATCGGGAGATCGTAGTTCACCGCGCACTTGGCAGTGCTCACGATATTGAACACCAGCTCGTCGCGCGGCATCGAGCGGATAGAGGAAACCTGTACCGGCTGGTAATCGATGATGATGAAGGCTGCATTGTCAGGGGTAAGAAGGTGATCGGTCTGCGGATTGCGGATGGTCTCACTGGCCATGATTGGTCCCTTTCCTGTTCAACTCGCGCGTCGGGGCGGGCTTGCGCCCTTGTTCAAGCGGAGGGCCGAACGCCTACCTATCCGCAGGAAAAAGGGGCCGGATGCGCTGTGCACCCGGCCCCTTGATCATCTTGCAGCGGTGACGAAGCGCCCGCTGTTGAAGTCTTCGGCGGCCTGCCGGATTTCCGCTTCGCTGTTCATCACGAAGGGACCGTAGCCCACGATCGGCTCGTCGATGGGTTCACCCGTCAACACCAGCAGCTTGGCGTCGCCATCGGCGTGTATCCCAATGCCGCCACCTTCACGATCGAGCAGCACCATTTCGGCCTCGCCCGCCTCCTGCCTTCCTCCGACTGTGACGTGGCCCGTAAGCACGATGATCATCGCGGTGTGGCCGGCAGGCAGATCAAGGGTCGCGTCTGCCCCGGCGTTCACGCTAAGGTCCCAGACGTTGACCGGTGTGAAGGTGCGCGCGGCGCCCTTCGTCCCCCGGTAGTTGCCGGCGATGACCCGGACGGCGCCGGCACGATTGGGAAGCTTCACGACCGGGATGTCGACATTCAGAATGCCCTGGTATCCAGCCGGTGCCATTTTGTCCTTTGCAGGCAGGTTTACCCACAGCTGCACCATGCGGAACGGCCCACCGGATCGGGCGAATCCCGGCGAGTGATACTCCTCATGGATAATGCCGCCTGCGGCCGTCATCCACTGGACGTCGCCCGGTCCGATCACGCCGCCATTGCCGGCAGAATCGCGGTGCTCGACCTCTCCTTCGTAAACGATCGTGACCGTCTCAAAGCCTCTGTGGGGGTGCTTGCCGACTCCGCGGCGCTGACTTGTCGGCTCGAACAGATGCGGCCCCGCATAGTCGAGCAGCAGGAACGGGCTGACGTGAGCGCCCAGGTCGTTGTACGAAAACAGCGAGCGAACGGGAAAGCCGTCGCCCACCCAATGTTGCCGGTCGTTACCGTACCGGCCGATTACCTCTGCCATGTGCGTTCTCCGATTCCGAAACGCCGCCATGCGGCTGCGTGTTGGATCGTAGATTACTTTAGGACGCTGAAATGAAAAGATTGCTATAAAAGACACAGCGTCCTACAGGGAGGACGATGAAGGATTTGAACGACCTCCATTATTTCGCCGCGGTCGTTGATCATGGGGGTTTTTCTGCGGCGGGGCGCGCGCTTGGCGTTCAGAAATCGCTGCTCAGCCGCCGTGTCCTCGCGCTTGAGGAGCGTTTGGGCGTGAGGCTTCTCAACCGTTCCTCCCGACGGTTCTCGGTTACGGAGGTCGGCCGAGAATTCTACGATCGGTGTGTTGCGATGCTGGTGGAGGCGGAAGCGGCCGAACAAGTGGCAGCGCAGGTCCAGGGCGAACCACGCGGCATGGTGCGGATGAGCTGCCCCACCGGGCTGCTGTCGTTTCAGTTCGGCGAGCTGATCGCGCGTTTCATGATGATCAATCCGCAAGTCCAGATTTCCCTGGAGAGCACCAATCGCCGCGTGGACGTGATCTCCGAAGGGCTTGACCTGGCAGTACGGGTGCGCTTTCCCCCGCTGGATTCGACCGGTCTGGTGATGCGTCGTCTTGATGAAAGCGTCCAATGTCTGGTTGCTGCGCCAGAGCTGGTCCGTGGCTATCTCCAATCACCGGTGGACCTGCATGGTCTCCCAAGTCTTGACCAGGTTCGTCCGGCTCGGGAGCATAGCTGGAGGCTCGGTCATGCCGACGGCAAGGTGGCGACGGTTCCTCATACGCCGCGCCTTGTGACGGACGATATGTCGGTGCTCCGGGATGCCGCGATTGCCGGCGCTGGAGTCGTCCAGTTGCCGGCGATCTTTGTATCCGATGATGTGAAGAAAGGGCGACTTGTCGATGTTCTTCCTGGTTGGCGGCCGGAATCGGGGATCGTTCATGCCGTCTTCCCATCGCGCCGCGGGCTGCTTCCGTCCGTGCGCGCGCTGTTAGACTTTCTAGCGCGCGAGTGCGCCATACAGCGCGCGCGGTCGGAAAAGATCGTGCCGCCCGGCCTGCATCAGCGCGGCTGGAACGACGAGTCGATGATTAGCGAAGGGGGCATTTCGAAAAAGAAGTGGCCGTATGACCAGCTCCCTCAATGGCTGAGCCAGGTCAGATGAGGCCTGCATCGCGCACGATGCCCACTGGCGTTGGCTCGAATTACCGCAGGCGCTGCCATGGCGGGAACACACCGGGTGGGATTAAAAATTTGCATAAATGGTTACAGGATTTTCCATGTACGGGCAGTCTGTTGCGGCGCGGGGAACGCTAAATGGACATTGAGAGCTTGCGGACGTTTGTGGAGGTTGCCGATGCGGGCGGGGTGACTGCTGCTGCATTGCGCCTCGGCGTCTCCAAATCAATCGTAAGCCGTAGGCTTGCCAGGATGGAGGCGGAGTTAGGCGTTCAACTGCTGGCGCGCACCACGCGAGGTGCCGCGCTCACTGAGGGCGGCATCACATTCCGAGATCATGCCGCCAAAATCTGTGCAGAATATGATATCGCCATGGAAACCATTCTTCCCGCCGGGGATCTGCGCGGAGGTTTCAGAATTGCTGCCCCGCTGACGTTCGGACCAACTCATTTTGCATCCGTCATCGCCGATATGGCGCGTATGAACCCGCTTTTGCAGGTGCGATCCTCCTACTCTGATCGCTTTGTCGATCTCATTACGGAAGGCTTCGACTGCGCGATCCGCATCGGGCATTTGACAGATTCAAACTTGGTTGCGCGCAAGGTCGGCTATACCCCTGCGATCTATGTAGCGACGCCTGAGTATATCGCACGACGAGGATCACCGGAAAAGCCGGAGGAGTTTGGCGACCACGACATCGTGATGCAGGGGACCGAATCCTGGTTTGCCTTGGACGGAGACAGGTTGATCAACCTGAAGCCGAACGGTCGGTTCAAAGCCGACAATGCCGTTGCCCTTGTTGCGGCGGCTCTCGCCGGGGTTGGAGTCGCTGGCATTCCCAAGGAGCTGATAATTGACCACCTGGATTCCGGAGCATTGGTTCCGGTGATGAAGCGCTATCCACCACCCACCCTTGGCATCTACGTCGTGCGTCCTCCGGGCCAGCATCCCGAGCGTAAGGTCCGGGTTTTGACCGAGATGATGATCGCCTGTTGCCAGAACCTGTGCAAAGCGATCATGCTGCGAGACGCCCACCGCGTGGGCGCGCCAGATCTGGAAATGACGAACTTGCGTTCCTGAACGCGCAACACAGCACCACATGGAGCGACCCTACCGCTGCCCTGATGCGACTGGCACGATCAGCAACGATCGCGATTCGGTCCGCAAGCACACGCTAGGAGGCGGCATGGGTGTCCAAAATCGGCGGGTTACCTTCAAAAGCGATGGTCGGGAGGTCGTCGGCCCCCTTCGCCTGCCTGACCGGTTCTCGGACAAAGAGCGCCACCCATCAGTGGTAATCGTCGGCCCCGGCAGCAGCGTGAAGGAACAAGCTGGCGCCACTTATGCGGAGAAGCTGGCCGACAAGGGGTATGCGACGCTAGTTTTCGACCCCTCCTTCCAAGGGGAAAGCGAGGGCTTGCCGCGCGACACCGAGAACCCGGCGGCTCGCGTTGAAGACATCCGCAGCGCAGTGGACTATCTGGTAACTCTGCCCTTCATCGACGAGGAGGCGATCGGTCTCCTCGGCATCTGCGCGGGCGGTGGCTATGCGATCAACGCGGCCCTTATTGAACGCCGATTCAAGGCAGTCGGCACCGTTGTTGCCAACGATCTCGGGTCGGCTTGGCGACGCATTCAGCCCAAGGCGTCTGCGGTCGAAGAGATGCTGGCGGCAGTAGCCCAGCAGCGAACGGCCCAGGCCCGCGGCGCAGCCGAACGGCGGGAGCAATGGCTTCCCAGTCCCGCGGAGGCAAAGAAGGCGCGGATCAAGGATCCCACCCTGCTTAACGCCATCGACTATTATGCGACTTCGCGTGGGCACCATGATCGCCGCACCAATATGCGCTTGTTGGTCAGCGACGCGCTCCTGATCGGATATGACGGTTTTCATCTCGTCGAAGAGTTGTTGGTCCAACCCCTTCAGGTGATTGTCGGCGGAAAACTCGGCACGACCTTCTCGCACGAGGCGGGAAGGGGGCTGTGGGAGCGAGCGCGCAACCGCCGCGACTTTGTCGTGATCGACGGCGCCGACCACTACGACATGTATGACGTGCCGCAATATGTCGATCAAGCGATCGCCCATCTCGTGTCGCTCTACGACGATCACCTGACGTCAAGCAGCGCGGCAGGCTGAGGATCAGCCACGGTCGTCCAACACCCAAAAAGGAGGAGTTTATGGGCATCACCGCACGCCCCGTTGCCGGAAAGACGCTCCTGTCACGGGACGACCACATGCTGGTGCTGATCGACTTCCAGTCGCAGATGGCTTTCGCAACCAAGTCGATCGACACCACGCTGCTCCGCAATAACGCCGCGCTGGTGAGCTGAGCGGCTGCGTCCTTCAACGTGCCGGCAGTGCTCACCACGGTTGCTGAGAAGAGCTTCGCCGGACCGATGTTCACCGAAATCGGCGACGCGTTCAGAGGGCCGTCGCTCCTTGCCGTAGTGCCGGAGGTATAGGACATGAAACCACATCGGATCTCACTCGCCGTTGGGGTGGGGATTCTTTTCAGTCTGATGGATGTCCGTTCTCCGGAACCCCCGGCCGTCGCGCTGATCGGTCTTTTAGGCATGCTGATCGGCGAGCAGGCAGGCACTGGCGCCCGAGGGTGGCTCAGAAGCGCCGGAGCGTCCGGGACGATGCAGTCGTCGTTGGTTGGAAAGGATCACCTATGAACCGGCTTTCCCGGCGCGACACGATCGCGGGCGTCGCGGCCACCGCCCTGCTGGCGCCGGCAGCGCTGGCCCAGACCAATGGAAATCGCCGGAGTGACGTGATGTCCGACCTGATCCTCGTCAATGCCAAGATCACCACGCTGGATCGTGAAAACCCGCAGGCCCAAGCCGTGGCAATCCGGGACGGACGCTTCCTGGCGGTCGGCAGCGAACAGGACGTGCGGGCCGCTGCACCGGGCGCGACCGTGATCGACGCCAAAGGCCGCCGGATCATCCCGGGGCTAATCGACAGCCACACCCACATGATCCGAGGTGGGTTGAGCTATAACATGGAATTGCGCTGGGACGGGGTTCCCAGCCTGGCGGATGCGATGGCTATGCTGAAGCGCCAGGTGGATCGCACGCCAGCGCCGCAATGGGTGCGGGTGGTAGGAGGGTTCACCGAGCATCAGTTTGCCGAAAAGCGGCTCCCGACGATCGCCGAACTGAACGCGGCGGCGCCCGACACGCCGGTCTTCATCCTGCACCTTTACGACCGGGCGCTCCTCAACGCTGCTGCGCTGCGAGTCGTAGGCTACACCAAGGATACGCCCGACCCACCGGGCGGCGAGATCGTGCGCGACGCCGTCGGCAATCCCACAGGCCTCCTGCTCGCTCAACCGAACGCGACAATTCTCTACTCGACGCTCGCCAAGGGACCGAAGCTTCCGTTCGACTATCAGATAAACTCCACGCAGCACTTCATGCGCGAAGTGAACAGCCTTGGCATCACCAGCGTTGTTGACGCAGGCGGAGGCTCGCAGACCTACCCCGACGACTACAAGGTGATCGAGACCCTGCATGACCAGGGACTGCTTACCGTCCGGATCAGCTACAACCTGTTCACGCAGAAGCCGAAGGAGGAACTCGCCGACTTTCAGGGCTGGGTGCAGCAGTTGAAGCCCGGGCAAGGCGACGACAAATATCGGGTCAACGGCGCCGGGGAGATGCTGGTTTATTCGGCAGCCGACTTCGAGGACCTCCGGGTTGCCCGCCCCGACATGCCGCCGTCGATGGAGGGCGATCTCGAACCGGTGATCCGCCTTCTGGCAGAAAACCGGTGGCCGTGGCGCCTCCACGCCACCTATGACGAGACTATCGACCGGGCATTGAACGTCTTTGAACACGTCGCGAAGGACGTGCCGTTCCAGGGCATCAACTGGTTCTTCGACCATGCCGAGACGATCAGCGATCGCAACATCGACCGCATTGCTGCCCTTGGCGGTGGAATAGCGATCCAGCATCGCATGGCTTACCAAGGCGAATATTTCGTCGAGCGTCATGGCGCCAAAGCGGCGGAGCGGACGCCGCCGATCGCGAAAATGCTGGCAGCCGGGGTGCCTGTAGGCGCCGGCACCGATGCAACCCGTGTCGCCAGCCATAATCCTTGGGCATCACTCCACTGGCTCGTCACCGGCCGCACCGTTGGCGGACTGCGCCTTTATCCTGGCGCCAATCGGGTCAGTCGCGAAAAAGCGCTCGCCATGTGGACGCACGAGAACACTTGGTTCTCCAGCGAAGTTGGTAAGAAGGGGCAGATCAAGGCCGGGCAGCTTGCCGATCTTGCTGTGCTTTCGGGCGACTATCTCTCGGTTCCCGAAAGCGACATCCCGCATCTGCGTTCCGTGCTGACGGTGCTCGGCGGCAAGGTGGTGTTCGGGGAAGGAGACTATGAGCGCCTGGCCCCCGCGATCCCTCGCCCGATGCCGGACTGGTCGCCAGTCGCCACCGTTGGCGGCTATCATCGCAGCCCGGAGGCATCCGCCATGCTTGCAAGCGCATGCGGTTGCGCGCACGGCTGCGCGGTACACGGCCACGATCACGCTGCTGCGCTCGGCGCTGACGTCCCCGCCAGCGACGTGCAGAGCTTCTGGGGAGCGCTCGGCTGCGGCTGCTGGGCGGTTTGAGCGGTTCCATGACGGTGACGGTGAAGCGCCTGACCTTGTTGCTTGCCGCCGTTCTGATGAGCGCGGCGTCC
>MDSZ01221426.1_pt1 | contig 14002 bp, 16 predicted proteins | sample 811201 | NCBI WGS metagenome assembly MDSZ01 (sample SAMN05326647, study PRJNA326480) | marine metagenome | isolation source: seawater | place: Indian Ocean: North | collected 2010
TCAGATTTAGGTGTGGGTGGATTTGCAGCTGCCAGAGCATTGTCTACTCGTAATGATTCACCTGAGACAGCGAGCAGACCGTGGGATAAGGATAGAGACGGGTTTGTTCTTGGCGATGGTGCAGGTGTAATTGTTCTGGAAGAGTTAGAACATGCAAAAAAAAGAGATGCTAATATTTATGCTGAAATTAATGGTTATGGTATGAGTGCGGACGCTTTTCATATGACACTACCTTCAGAAACAGGTGAAGGGGCATCCAGATGCATGACATTAGCATTGGAAGATGCGAGTTTAGATGCTACGCAAATTGATTATATTAATGCTCATGGTACCTCTACTCCTGCTGGTGATATTTTGGAACTTAAAGCTATTGAAAAATCTTTTGGTACGCATTCAAAGAAAGTTATTATAAATTCTACAAAATCAATGATTGGACATTTGCTTGGCGCAGCTGGTGGCGTAGAGGCTATAGTTTGTATTCTTTCAATTTTAAACGGAAAGATTCATCAAACTATCAACATCTCTAATTTAGATGAAAGATGTAATTTAAATGTTAATCACCTGTCAGCTGTAGATTGTGACATAAACTATGCGTTATCGAACTCATTTGGGTTTGGTGGCACAAATGGATCATTGATTTTTTCTAAATTCAATGAGTAACCATTAGATTGAAATTACAAGTAATTATAAACCCTAGAAATATTTCTTCCAAAGATAGAGCATTTAATTATGGAGATGGCTTGTTTGAAACTATATTAATAAAAAATAATAGGCCATTATATCTTAATGAACATATAACAAGACTCAGAAATGGGTGTCGTAAACTCAAGTTATTAATACCTCCTAAAAGTCTCATTGAAAATTCAATAACCAAAACTATAGATAGATCCAAGGATTGTATTGTAAAAATCATATATAGTAGAGGTTTCTCTGATCATGGTTACACTTATGATAAAAATATAATTCCAATAATGTATTTTATTAAAAAAGATAAGTCTAATATTGATAGAAAACATTCAGTTACATTGGGATACTCAAACTATAAACTGTCTAAAATTACATATCTTTCTAAAATAAAGCATCTTAATAGATTAGAGCAAATTCTTGGAGCAACTTTTGTTGACAACAAAAAATATGACAATCATATCTTAATGGATGTCAACAATAACATTATTGAGTGTATATCCTCTAATATATTTTTTTATCAACATAAAAATAACAAATATATATTTGATACACCGGATTTGTCTAATGCTGGAGTTGATGGGATAATGAAAAGTGTCATTATTAAATTTATGAAAAGAAAGAGAATGAATTTCGCCGAGAAAACTATTAATCAGAAAGATTTAGATAAGTATGATGGAGCTTTCATTTGTAATTCAATAAGCGGTGTACAATATGTTAGTAAAATTGAAAGCTACAAGTTTGACTACGATACAAATCTTGAAAAAATTCTAAATAAATTTATATATGAGTAAGTTTATTATCATTGAGGGTAGTGAAGGAGTAGGTAAGTCATCACAGATAAAGAATATAGAATCATATCTAATTCAAAATAAATTAAGCTACGTATTAACTCGAGAACCAGGAGGAACTAAATTTGGAGAATCAATACGCTCAATTATCCTTGATGAGACAAACAGTACAGACAATCTAACTGATGCATTACTTTTTTATGCTTCCAGATATGAGAATTATAAAAAAATAATACTTCCTGCCTTGAGTAATGGCCATGCAGTTATCTGTGATAGATTTCACTACTCTACTTTGGTATATCAAGGTGTAGTGGGGAAAAATCCTCTGGTAAAAGATATTCATAACATCTTTGATTCCATATTTAAAAAATCTATCGATCACATTATATACTTCCACACTGATCCTGAGGAGAGCTATAATAGATTAAAAAGAAGAAAAAAAACTGATAAATTTGAGAGTAGAGGATTAGGATACCTGAAAAGTATTTCTGAGGCTTATGAATCTATTTTTTCTGAAATGTCTAATGTAGTTAAAATTGATACCTCGGGATCAAAAGAAGATACCCAAAGACACTTATTTAAAGCTTTAAACATTATATTTAAGTCATGAAAAAAGCTAATATCATTTTGGATAATACACCAAGAAATTACTTAATAATATCCTCTAATACCGATAGTAGATATAGATTTATAGAAGACATTATCTTTGATCATATTGAGAACTCTAAAGATTCATTACTTGATAATCCTGACATCCTATATGTATGTCTTCCTATAATTGATAGTTCCGGTAATGTAATCTCGTCGCTTTCAAATAAAGATCTAATTTTAAAAAAATATGGACTCATTGAGAAGATAGACACTAATAAGATTGGAAAGGAAATAACTATCAATCAAATTAGAGAAGCTATCTCTTTTTCACAGATTTCTGCGCATAATGAAAAAAAATTTATTATTATTAATAATGCAAATGATTTGAATATTGAGGCTTCTGCCGCCTTACTAAAAACACTCGAGGAAGTGCCATCAAACTGTTCATTTATATTATTGAGTGATTCACATGATGATATTCATGATACTGTCAGAAGTAGATGTCAAATATTAGAGATAGATGATGATTATAGAATAGACGAAAAATTGAGCTTCAAAGATAATTTTTTTAATAAACATACGTATCTAAGAACTATAGTTGACGATTATGATTTAGAAAATCTACTTAACGAAGTTACTAATGCGATAGAAGGTTTGCTGAAAAAAAAACTCGACCCTATTGAGGTATCAAATATGTGGGGTAAATCATATGTAAATTTTATTCTAGAAATAGTTTCAGAGTATATTGCTTTTTTGTGTAAGCAATCATTAAAAGAAAAATATATGCAATTATCAGATTCTGAATTGAAAAAATTATCATATATTTATATTAAGGTACCTAAAATCAAAAGAGATTTATTGCTTAGCATTAACACAAAATACTTATTAAACAATCTTGCAATTGAATTAGCAGCTTAATCATAATAATATCCGAATATGAAAAAAACAGACAATAATGTTGTAAATTTATTTGAGCATACAAGTAAAGGAACTGAATCATTAGTCATAGCTGACTCACTTAAGATGAAAAGAGGAGGGTCCTTAACCAGACCTTCGTTGGCTTATGAGACTTGGGGTAAGCTATCAAAAACCAAAGATAATGTCATTGTGATATTGACTGGTTTAAGTGCAAATTCACATGTAGCATCAAGTAGCGCTAATCCCAAACCGGGCTGGTGGGAAGGTATGGTAGGACCTGATAAAGCTATAAATACAAATAAATATTATGTAGTTTGTATAAACTCTTTAGGAAGTTGTTTTGGATCTACTGGTCCTGCATCAATCAATGAAATTACTGGAGAACCTTTCAGACTTACATTCCCAGAGCTCACAATTGATGATATGGCAAAAGCATCAAGATTATTACTTGATAAGCTAGACATAGCCAATATTCACACTCTAATTGGACCATCTATGGGTGGTATGCATGCTTTAGCATTAGTTATACAAAATTATAAATTTGTTAAGAACTTAATTGCAATCTCTACAGCATTTCAGTCACTACCTTATGCCATTGCAATTAGGTCTATACAAAGAGAAGTTATACGTAAAGATCCATTATGGAAAAATGGTTACTATACTCATGACAATCCACCTTTGAATGGCGTCAGAATAGCAAGAAAACTTGGGATGATATCATACAGATCTGCTAATGAATGGGCCCACCGATTTGGGAGAAAAAAGTCATCTAAAGATAAAATTACTCAAAATACCTTTGGTATCGAAAATACGAGCTTTGAATTTGAGATAGAGTCATACCTAGAGCATCTTGCGATTAAATTTCAGGATGTCTTTGATGCAAATTGTTATTTGTATTTATCAAGATCAATTGATTGGTTCGACGTATTGGACTACGGATCCTCCTCTAAAGAAGTTTTAGGTAAAACTGGGCTGGAAAGCGCAATGATCCTTGGTGTTGAATCCGATATATTATTTCCAATAAATCAGCAAAAAGAACTGGCGGAATACTTGTCTACTAACTCTACTAAAGTAGTTTATAAAAGCTTGGATTGTGTGCAAGGACATGACTCATTTCTAGTAGATATTGAAAGATTTTCAAAAGAAATAACATGTTATCTCAAAGATACCTAATCTGTATTTTATTGCTATTTTTTTGCATACCTTCTTATGGGGACCAGTACGAGGGTAGGGTAATAAAAGTCATTGATGGTGACACAATCTGGGTAAAAAGTAATAACAAACACATAAAAATACGCCTTAACTACATTGATGCACCTGAATTAAAGCAAACGTACGGTGTGAGGAGCAAGAATTTTTTAACTTCACTTATTTTGGACAAAAATGTCCAGATAAATGCAAATAAAAAAGATAGATATAACAGGCATTTGGGCGAGGTATATATTCATACTAATAAGGAGTCTATATTTGTAAATGCAAAAATGCTTAAATCAGGTAATGCTTGGTTATATTTAGCTCATCGGAATAATAACTATCTTAAAAACCTTGAAAATCATGCTAGAATTAAAAAATTAGGCTTGTGGGGTGAAGAGGCGCCCATAGAACCATGGATATTTCGAAAATCAAGATAAACTTCATAAGCTGTCTATTATTAATTACAATTTTTATACCTGTTTCGGCTTTCTCCGATGATGACCTGTTTTTTGGTATCGGGGTAGGAGAAGATGGAATTAGTGCTGCAAGACTCTCAAAAGAATATGACAAGGGAACCTTATTTGATACAACAATCAACAAGTCTGCAGAGATAGGAGTTAATTATTGGGATGGAGATAAAGAAAACTCTACTTCAAAATCTACAAGTTTTTCAATTACTTATTCTGGTATTTTAAGTAAAACATTCGATAATAATTTCTTCCTCAGCTCTGGGATGGGCCTGGCTCTTTTATCAGATGACAAAATAGGTGATAGAAACTTGGGAACCAGCCTACAATTCGAAAGCCGTCTAGGCTTCGGTTATAAAACAGTGAATACTTCATCATCTCTAAATATTTTCCATTACTCAAATGCAGGGACAGCAAGTGATAATTCTGGGGTCAACATATTAATGATTAACTTGTCACACCTTTTTTGATTGCTTATTAGATCTACATCTTTCAGAGCAGTAAATGACACTGTCCCAATTTCTCTCCCATTTTTTTCGCCACATGAAAGGTAACCCACATACAGGACATATTTTTTTTGGAAGGTCACTTTTTTTCATTTAATTGATGTCTATTTTTATAAAATAAGAAAAGAGCTATAATTTCATACAGTATCACTCCAATGTGATAAATAACTGGTAAAGCAACAGTATTACCGATCCATCTATATTTTGGTATGTTCTGCCACATAATAATGAATGCTTTCACACCTGAATATATTTCATTGTCCTTTATTACGTGCAATCGCCTGATTAACTCTCTGTGACTTTTGCCAGATAACTTCATAGATACTTCTAAATCATTGATATCTAACCAATTTATATCATTCTCAAGAGACTTATAATGAGCTATCTCTTTAGAGCATATAGGGCAGCTATCATTGAAAAGAACTTTGATCATATTGTATTCCTCACAATAAATTCGTTTGCTTTTGATAATATATTATCTTTTTTCACTTTTTTCATTTTATCGAACAATGAGACCATCATATTTAACCTGGGGTTTTTTTTAAAAAATGAGCGATTTTTATCAATAAATCGCCAATAAAGCCCATCCATTACATCACACCATGGGCCCTTTTTGAAATTCATCATTTTAAGGATGTAGTTTGAACCACAGATATAGGGTTTTGTTGCCATTATTCCTCCATCAGCAAAAAGTCCCATGCTGTATACATTTGGGGTCATAACCCAATCTGATGAATCAATATACATTTCCATAAACCACTTGTATGCATGTTTAGGCTTGATTTCACACAAATTCATAAGATTGACTTGAATCATTAGTCTTTCAATATGATGAGAGTAAGCGTATTTAAGAGTGCTTTTTATGGAATAATCAAGCGGATCCAAGCCAGTGTCACCGGTATACCAATTCTTTTTAATTTTCCTTTGATGATTGAAAAAATTACTTTTTTCCATGTTCTCACCTTCAAAATGATATAGGCATCTCATGAACTCTCTCCAGCCTATTATCTGCCTAATAAAACCTTCATAAGAATTTATAGGTATACCCTTCAAACTGTTGATATTATTCAAGATATCTAATGGTGTAATTAAGCCAATATTAAGCGATGAACTCAAATTTGAATGAAACCATATGTGAGATTTCTCGTCAACTGAATCCTCATAATCTCCAAATTTACTAAATTTATGTGTCAAAAAGTATTTTAGATTATCTAATGACTGCTGCCTAGTTGTAGGATAGTTAAAATATTCCGTTTCACCGAGATGATTCTCAAACACCTTATCAACTAATTTAGCTACAGTCTTTGTATGATTTGTCTCTTTAAACTGTAATAGAGGAGGTGGGGTAGTGTTATGTGGTATTTTTTTCCTATTCTCTCCATCAAATGTCCACTTTCCACCTATTGGTTTACCATCTTCCATCAATATATTTAATTTTTTTCTCTGGTTAACATAAAAGTCTGTCATCTTATATTTTGGATTTTTCCTCGGTTTGCACATCTTCTCAAATTCGTCTAGTTTCGTTAGAAACATAGGCGTATTGTATTCTTCTATCTCTATGCCCTTTCTTTCTAGCTTCCTTAACTTTTTCTCAAACCATTTATCTTCAATTGTCCAAATACTAATTTTTTTTATATTTATTTTTTTTAAATATTTTTCGAGATAATCAACATATGATACTGAATTATCTTGATTTAACTCACAGTATTCTATAGTTATTTTATTCTTTCTTAACATATCTCTGTATGATCTCATTGCAGATAAAAAGAGGGTGATCTTCTGTTTGTGATGTTTTTCGTATGTACATAAACCAATATCCTCCATCATGAAGACATGCTCTATGTTTAATTTTTTTAAGTACTCTAGAGGAAATAATTGATTTCCCAATATGACATGTATTTTTGCTTTCTTAACGATTTCCTTATCCATCAACAGTAGGATAGGTCATCTCAAGTTATATTTCTATCTGTATATACATTCGTATAATATATATTATGTAATCAATCAATATAAAATACTTGGGTATTGTCCAACCTATATGCTCTAATCAAATCTGCAGTAGATTTAGACTTTAGCCAATCATATAATTTTTTTGCTGGCTTTAAGTTAAGATTTTTACATCTATCATGATTCACAAGTATAATTGAGTAATCGTTGCGAAGTTCTCTTGGGTTTTCATATAGAATGAGATGATTGCCTTTATTCTTAAATCTTAACCATGATGATCTGTCTGATATGGTATATCCGTCTAATGATGTAGCAATACTTAAAGATGGCCCCATACCTTGTCCAGACTCAAGATACCATGATCCACTATGAATCTTCGGATCTAGACTTAGCTTATTCCATATAGACATTTCAGCAGCATGAGTTCCGCTAGAATCTGATCTAGATACAAAAGTGTTTTTAGAATCAAAAATATTTTTAAAAGCATCTAACACTGACGACGAATAAGACACTTTGGCATAATCTCTCTTTGGGCCAATAATTACATAGTCGTTATACATTAAACTATGAATTTCTGAACCATAGCCTTCATCAATAAATCTTTTTTCTCTGTTTTTATCATGAACAATTAGAATATTTCCATCACAATTTTGTGCGTTAATTATTGCTTGACCGGTTCCTACTGCGATTACTTTAATCTGAACATTGCTATTATCTGGGTAAAAAGGTAATAAATATTTATATAGACCAGAGTCTCTAGTAGAGGTTGTAGATTGAATTATAATAGTTTCAGCAAATAAGATTTGATAATTAAATATAAATAGTAGTAAAAATAATAATCTTATCATTCAAGTACTCCTTGATTAATCGATAACTGCTTGTATTTTATAGTATCTGTAGAAAACTTGTCATGGCTTACCATAATCATCGAAGAACCTCCTTCAGTTAGTTCTTTAATAATTTGAATTACAAGGTCAACGTTTTTATCATCAAGATTATTAGTTGGTTCATCATAGAATAGAATTTGTGGCTCGACTATAATACTTCTCAATAAAGACAATAGTTGTAGTTCACCTCCTGATAAAACCTTCACATTAAGATTTAGCATATACTCTAATGAATATTTAGTTATATATTTTTTGATAATTTTCTTCCATTCACTCTTAGCTATATTTTTACAATAAAGAATATGCTCAAGATTTTCTTCAACAGTTCTGTCTAAAAATATTGGGTTTTGAAATACAAAAGATAATGATGTTATATTTGTATTATATTTTCTTTCAATGGTTCCATTTGTAGGATTTATTAAACCAAACATCAATTTAAGAAAAGTAGTTTTACCTGCACCATTAGGGCCTTTTATAATAGTTATACCCTCCTCTATTTCGCAATTAATATTTTTTAATATTATTTTATTATGAATTTCATAAGACAAATTTTTTATGAGAAAGATTTTGTTCATAGAACTCTACTCTTTATTAATGAGATTATTATATTCATGATTAATGCAATAGTTAATAGTGATATTCCTAGACTAAGCGCTAAAGATAACTCACCTCTGGAAGTTTCTAAAACGATACTTGTAGTCATCACTCTTGTAAGATTATCTATATTGCCACCCACTATTATTACCGCACCAACCTCAGATAATGCTCTACTTAATCCAGTTATAATAATAATTAGTAGGTTGAACCTTGATTCATAGATTATAGTGTTCTTAATTTTTTTTTTTGATGCATTTATTGATAAAAGATATTCGCTTAAATATTCATATTTCTCTGTTAGATTTTTCAATGAGAGAGAGATTATGATTGGTGTAACTATAATGAATTGAGCGATAATCATGATTGTGGGAGAATACAAGATATCCATAAAGCCAAGTATCCCTGAGGCAGAGAAAATAATATATAGTATTAAACCTACTACAACTGGGGGGATGCTCATAAAAGTATTGAATAATAAAGTTAATATACGTTTACAAAAGAACTCAGATGTTGCCATATGACTTGCAATCAATATTGAGACTATCGCTGAAATTACAGTTGCAAAAATAGATACGTACAATGACAGAAATACTATCTCGAGATAGTGTTGTTCAAACGAGAAAATATTAACCAATGATTCAAATATAAGTTCCACAAATGATGATAATACTATATTTGAGCTTTATCTGATATTTAAATACAATTTAAGATAGTTTTTTTAAAATAGACCAATTATATTGCCTTTGTCGTCTATATCTATCCGCTCTGCTGCAGGCACTTTAGGTAATCCAGGCATAGTCATGATGTCTCCACAGACCATCACAATAAACTCTGCTCCAGCAGAGAGTCTAACTTCTCTAATTGGTATTTCATGATCAGATGGTGCGCCACGTTTAGTAGGATCTGTAGAAAAAGAATATTGAGTTTTAGCTACGCATACTGGAAAATTCCCATAACCATTAGCTTGTAAATCATCTATTTGTTTTTTTACATTTGCTGGTGCCGATATACTTGAGGCTCCATATATTTTCTTTGCAATAGTTTCCATTTTATCCCATAGCGACATCTCATCTGGATACAGGAATTCAAACTTATTCTCTGAATCATCAATAGTTTTTACAACAGTTTCCGCAAGTTCTTTTGCACCCGCACCACCGTCTGCCCAGTGTGTTGATGAAACTATAGGTACATTCAGTTGCTCAGATTTAGCTTTTAATAAATCCTTCTCTTTATCTGTATCAAAACTAAAACCATTTATACCAACTACTACAGGCAATCCATAATGATTTTTTAAATTATTAACATGTCTCTCTAGGTTAGTTAAGCCTTTCGATAAATAATCAGTACTTTCTTTGTTCAAATCATCTAATGAACAACCTCCATGATATTTCAAGGCTCTTATAGTAGCCACAAGCACGACAACAGATGGCTTTAGATCAGCTTTCCTGCACTTTATATCCAGAAACTTCTCAGCGCCAAGATCTGCACCAAATCCTGCTTCGGTCACAACGTAGTCTGCAAGCTTCAGTGAAGCTTTTGTGGCAATCACTGAGTTACACCCATGCGCTATATTTGCGAAAGGACCTCCATGAATCATTGCAGGATTATTTTCCAAGGTTTGGACAAGATTCGGTTTCATAGCATCTTTAAGAAGTACGGTCATAGCTCCATGCGCATTAATATCTTTTGCAAGAACTGGTTTCTTTTCACGAGTATATGCAACAACAATTTTCCCCAACCTTTCTTTTAAATCGGCAATAGAGGTAGCTAGGCAAAATATTGCCATTATTTCCGAGGCCACAACGATATCGAAACCATCTTGTCTTGGAAATCCATTACCTACAGACCCAAGTGAGCATACAGTACTTCTGAGAGCTCTGTCATTCATATCAAGTACCCTTTTCCAGGAAACCCTTCTGACATCAACTCCAAGCTTATTTCCGTGATGTATATGATTATCTAGCATAGCTGCTAAAAGATTGTTAGCTAGCTGAATTGCATTGAAATCACCAGTGAAGTGAAGATTTATATCTTCCATTGGAATTACTTGAGACATTCCTCCACCTGCTGCACCACCTTTCATGCCAAAAACGGGGCCCAGTGACGGTTCTCTTATTGTAACAAGAGCCTTCTTACCAATATGATTTAGAGCATCACCTAGACCAACTGATGTAGTAGTTTTACCCTCACCCGCAGGCGTAGGGCTTATGGCAGTCACTAAAATTAATTTTCCATCCGGATTTGAATTGATAGAGTTTAGATATTCAAGAGATATTTTTGCTTTATAGTGTCCAAATGGCTCAAGTGATTCCTCTGGAATATTCAATTTAGCAGCTATTTCTGAAATTTTTTCGAGTTTCGCAGCTTGAGCTATTTCTATATCTGATTTCATAATCTACCCTCTTATCAATATGTCTAATAAATATAATGTTTTATGTTATAAACATCAATAGCTATTACTTTTTCATATGTCCAAATAGTGATTCCTCCACACATTCACAAATGATGTGGCCTGCGATAGCATGAATTTCTTGAATACGAGTTGTTTTATCAGAATTTACTGACAAAACCACATCAGAATATTTTGCTAAATCGCTTTTATTTGATCCTGTCAACGCTATTATAGATTTAACTTTATTCCTAGTCTCCTTAACTAGTTTTAATATATTAGCCGATTTACCAGATGTACTATATACAATTATGCTATCATTTTGTTCCGCCAACGCACTAGCTTGTCTAGAAAATATATTTTCATAACCATAATCATTTGCAATACAGGTTAAATTAGATGTGTTTGCAGTTAAAGATATAGCCGGTAAGGGATCTCGATCAAAATTAAGTCTACCCATGAATTCTGCGGCTATATGTTGTGAGTCAGCTGCACTACCACCATTTCCAGCAAGAAGCACCTTACCTCCACTCTGAAATGTTTTAATCACATGGTGCGATGCAGACTCTAACCCTTCTATAAATTCTTTATCTATGGCTACATCTGAATTAACTTTTTCAGTGACATGAAGACTACTACTTATTATGTCCTTTAGATTCATCTTAGAATTTTGTTTTATCCGTCAATTCACATTGACCTTGTTTAATTGAATCATCAGTTGATGTCGCTTGCCCAGTGACTCTATTTATAGATAGTTCTGTATTTGCTAGTGAGGCTACTATATATGCTTCATTAAAATTCACAGAGTAGTTGGACTCATTAAGTTTTTCAATAAGCTTAAAAGTATTTTTTTTCTCATTAAATACATAAGTAGTCTGATTGCCCTCAAATTTACAGACTATATAAGTATTGCCTGTCATAATTTTATCATCGTCTCTTTTGACTATTTTAACATCATCCATCTTTTCAACCATAATATCTTGTTTATCTTCTGGAATATCATCGATAAATATTTCTCTTGAGGAATCTCTTGTAACGCAATATTCAAAGGGAATGGTTAGTAGCCCAGAATCAAAAAGATGAAGGCTTACCTTACCGTTATTAATCATAAAATAATGATTCCTATATCCTATATAGTAATCTCCTCTTTGTTCATTAATAGATAGACATATCCTATAACCGGAATAAGTATCTCCCAAATGATTTATTGTTGATTTAGCGGGTTCATTGATGAACTCTACCCTTGCTGTTTTATAATTTCTTAAATTTTTCACAAGATAATCTTTGAGAATCTTTTGATAGTTATCTGGAGATGTACCATAATTTACACTTTGAATATTATTATTTTGACTCGGTGAAATTAGAGATGGGGCTGGTATCTTACTACATGCAGATACTAGAGAGATCAGAAAAATGTACTTAAAGATATTCATATGCCCAGGGCCGGAGTCGAACCGGCACGAGATTGCTCTCGAGGGATTTTAAGTCCCTTGCGTCTACCAATTCCGCCACCCGGGCTAATAAGAACTCTCTGAAAACTGTAGGAGTGATTTTTTTGCGGTATGGACATTTATCCAATATATTTTATACTAAAATCCTCTTTTGTCTAATATAACCAATACTGTTTTAAAGCAAATTTCTAATTCTAACCATACTGTCCAATTTTTTATGTAATATAAGTCATACATTAATTTTTGTTTAGCATCCTCTTCGTTGAAGCCATATGGATAAACAATTTGAGCCCAACCAGTAATACCAGGCTTAACCACATGTCTCAGCTTGTAATGATTGATATTGTTATTGTATTTATCTGATAATTTGAACCATTCAGCCCTGGGCCCAACTAAATGCATATTCCCGATTAGAATATTGAATATTTGAGGAAATTCATCGATGCGATATTCCCGTAATACTCGTGCAAAAGAATATATTCTTGAATCATTTACTTCAGTATTCCCCTCATTTTCAGCTCCCGTATGCATTGTTCTAAATTTATACAAAGTAAAAAGATTATCATTTTTACCATATCTTTGTTGAGTAAAAAATAATGGCTCACGTATATTTAAAAATATCTTTGTGAAAAAAATTAATACAATAAATAAAAGAACTAGTGGCAATAACAGGGTTACGGCTGTGTAGTCAAACACTCTTTTAATAAAGTATGAAGAATTCCCAAATGTTTTTATATTAAATGACTTATACTCAGGCGATAAGTATAACTTGCGTAAAAATCTTTCCATGAATTCCTCAAGCTCGATGTAGTCAAGAAAATCAAGACTAGGTTCTTTTTTCCTCAACTTTACTAATTGAGATTTCGATAAATTAACTATCGTAATGAAATCTTTTTCATTTTTTTTATTACTTATATTTTTCATAAGCATTTCATATGATTCATAAAAATAAATAATGAAGCCCTTTTCCTTTAACATTCTTATTTCATGTTTATTAAATTTATAATAGTCACCAACTATATATATAGAAGTATCATTTAATTGTTTAAAATTAGCGCGTATAAGATACCTTATTAATAATATTGTCAAAGGTATTAGCATCCAAATAATAATAATAATTATGTCAAAGCTTAATTGATAATAAATATAGGCAATTAGTTGAAAAAATATAGCAATGATTGATGTTTTTACTGAGATTCTTATCTTATCACAGAAATTAGTTGCAAAATATTGTACATAATAATTTCTAATGAATGATACAAATACGATTGTTAAGCCAAATAATAAGAATAAAAATATAGAAATATTCGATATCTGGGTACTTGAAAAAAAGAATAAATATATAAATCCAAACATAAGTGGAGTTAAAACGTCAGTAAGTATCAAAGATAAAGTAATCATGATTTTTAGTTAGATTATATCTATCATGAGCACAATGCAATGAGGCTAAGGTCGGAATCGAACCGGCGTTGACGGCTTTGCAGGCCGCTGCATTACCACTCTGCCACTTAGCCGTGTTTTGAGCGGGAAACGGGGCTCAAACCCGCGACCTCAACCTTGGCAAGGTTGCGCTCTATCAA
>MDSZ01190255.1_pt1 | contig 13998 bp, 7 predicted proteins | sample 811201 | NCBI WGS metagenome assembly MDSZ01 (sample SAMN05326647, study PRJNA326480) | marine metagenome | isolation source: seawater | place: Indian Ocean: North | collected 2010
AAAAAGTGTCACTACCTTTACTATAGGCTAATTCTCCTACTGCAAGCGTTGAAGGAGCGCTTGTTCCTGTAGATCTTTTGATTTTAATTACTTGTGCCATAATAAAAGCCTATTGAGTCTTAATAAGACCCGCCGTCTAAAGTATCAGAATCTCCTGTGCCCATTGCAATTGGAACCCAATTAAACACATTTGAAGAAACTTCTCTATAGATTTTTAATGTCTCGGTATCTGTTTCATACCAAAGATCTCCTTGTTCTACAGTACTCCCTGTAGGGGCATCAGCACCTCTAAAACTTTGATCTGCAAGTTGTTGCAAAGCAGTCTGTAGATTGCTAGATGTTATAGTATTGTAAGGAGTTACAGCAATATTTGCTGCGTCTTGAAATTGTGCTGGAAGCGCAAGGTTATTTACAGTAACAAGAGTAGTAGTATTATCATCTAAAGTGACACTAATACTACTATTATTTGTTACATCAATAGTTGTGACTTCTTCCGTAATAGCAACTTTTGTTCCTAGTGTAGTCATCGAGTTACCTCTGGATTTATTGTTACACTTCCTTGAATTAGTCTTTTAACAGTTGCATCATTCGCTGTATGAATTTCCATATCATATACATACCTACCAGCAGCAATACCTGAAGTAGTACTGGCTTGCATTTCCATTTTCATTGTTCCATTTGTCGCATTTACTACAGTTACTGTGAAACTTGCCGTAGCACTTGAAGCCGCATGAGTCGTACGCAGCTGTGCCCTGCCCGAGTAGCCAGTCAGATTTTTCGCCGTTCCTCCCTCTGTAATTGTTAAGTCAATCGCAAAGTCGGAGCCTTGGTCAATCACTAAGTCATAGGTTGCTGCGGTCATTATATTTCTCCATTCTGAAATTATATCTCAAAGGACATGCTTAGTCAAGTTTTATTTTTGCGGTGGTTGTTATTAACTGAGTTTACCAAGTATTACCCGATCTGCGGTTCCATCAGTTATAACAATTTTTTGGTCATCACTATTTAACGTAATTGCACCTTGGCCTGCGCCAGTGCCTGTAGAGCCCCTAAGTGCTACTGTGCCATCTGAGCCTACTCTAAAGTTATGGGAGGATATTGCTCCGTTATCAAGATTAATATAGGTTCTTCCCGCCGCAGACTGAAACTGGGAACCGTTTGTAGAACTAACATCTGTACCGGAGCTTTTTAAAAATCCTGTAGTAATTGTGCTACCGTTTATCGCTGTTATATTCATAGTATTACCATTAGCAGAAGTTAAAGTATCCCCTGAAAAAGTTACAACTCCTGTAAAACTTATTCCTTCTGTTACATCTCCAAACGTTACATCTCCGCTTCCTGTGTGGTTTCCAGAAGATAAAGTTTCAGTTGCAGTAAAAGGTAAATAAAACACTTTTTCACGAGTAGATGACGCAGCAGGAGGAGTTACGCTCCAATTATTTCTGGCAACACTATTATCAGTGGTCCCAACACTTCCTCCCCCGATAGCAGGACTAAAAGCACTATCTGAGAAAGTAGTATTAAAATTATAATCACAATCCGTATTACTAGGTTTATGATCACTAGTAATAGATGAGGTTGTCTCGCCAGAAGCAGCCCCTTGCCAGTAAACAATTCCTGTAATTACTCTAGCTGCATCAGTTCCATCCGCTGGAGCATCAGGTGTATCCCCGGTTTCTCCTTTTTTGCTCTTTGAAAAACTTTGTACTTTTGTAATAGTAGTAGTACCTGCAGAAGTATATACAGTTATCGTATAAGTAATAGAAGCACTGTCTGCTGTCATATTACTATGATCAGCATATCTTAAAGTGTCACTTGTACCTAAAACATTTGCGGTACTTCCTGTCGAGGAGGAAGCAGTTATACTTGAAGCACTTGCTGTAGCTTTAAAGGTATTTGTAGTTGTTCCACTTGTTGCAGCAGTTAATAAAGTAGCGCCTCTATAAACTCGTATATCTGTTCCTGACCCTGCGTAAGTACTGACGGTCCCATTAGTAGCGGCAGGCATAACATGCGCTTCGTTTGTAAATACAACAGTTAAAGCATCAGAACCATCTTGAACTCCATAAACAGAGACGGAATCAGTTGCAACTGAAGTACCCCCATCATACATAGTTACTTTAACAACATGAGCATCCCCAGAGGTTGGCTCATCGTTTTGCGCCATTGTATATGTAGCAGTAGTACTTGCAGCTTGCTTCTCTACAAAACCACTGCCCGCATCTACATCGAATTTATAAGTTCCTGTTCCTGTGAGTCCTTGAGGGGTCGCTGTAAAGGTTAAAGTGGAGCTTTCTGTTCCTGCCTCTGTAAAAGGGATCGCGTATTTATTCGCAGTTAATTTTACTGCTTTAGCATCCGTTCCTGTGCCGCCTACTACAAATTGTGAGTGAATTACTGCAGCCGACCAGTCTGCCGCAGGAATAGTATGCGTATCCTTTCTGCCTATAGCTGCGGCAGTTATTCTCCATAAATACTGATTATTTGCCGAAGGAGAAGAAGCAGCTGTAGTCCAATTATTTAAATTATTAGTAGTAAGTGCCTGCGAAGCAAAAGTATAAACAAGATCTCCACTTGGGTCCGCAGGAGCACTAGAACTATTCGTTAGTTGATATAGAGTTACTTGTGCTGTGCTTAACCCTGTTCCTCCAGACCATTTAACAGGTTCTGTCCACTCTGCTCTTGCAATTTCATCTGTTGAACCACTACTACTGCCGGTTCCTGCAACTACCCAAACAACATGATCTTCGTCTGTTGGATCTACTGGTTCAATATACCATCCTGTACCATTGCCTGCAGTATCTATAATTTGATTATTTGTGAGAGCAGCAGAGCCCTGCCCAGAGGGAACTCCTGTAATTTTACCCGCATCAGTTCCTGATAAAGTAACAGTTACAGTAGGAAATAAATTGTCATCGCTTGGGTCATCAGTAGGCTCATTTATTGAACTCTTGTACAAGTATAAAATACCAGTAGAACCCCCAACTGATATAGCGGTTGCACTTACTCCGTTCCCTGCATCTGTTCCATTAGCTGCAGTGGGATGAACAACAGAACTTATTCCGCTTCGTACATGCTTAATCCAGTAATAATAAGTTGTATCAGAAGTAATATCTGGAAAAGGATCCTTATACGAAGTTATAGCTTCAGAGGCTGTTGTAGGCGAAAATGTTGTAATCGGAACCGCACTAGCAAAACTATTACTAGTATTTCTATAGATAACAGTATTCCAGGCAACCTCCATATTCTTGCCTTTTTTTGTTTTATATCCAAAATTTCCAGCATTATCCCATGCTAAATTAATGGCATTATTTGTACCTGTGGCGGTTAATCCTGTAGGATTATCAGGAGCTTTGCCGCCTCCTCCAGCTCTACCAGTACCTCCCGCACTTCTGCCTCCTGCATTTGGACCAAGTGCTCGTTTCTTTGCTCCTATTTTATAAACAGAATCATCGTGTTCTTCTGCAGTTACTTGTACTAAACAATCCTCTTTTATCTGTAAGTTAGAGATTCTAAATTCCTTATTCTCCCAACCAAAACGAGGATAAGTTATTAAAATTACGCTCCCTGCTAATAATAAAGCACCTTGAGGACCTAGTTGAAAACTAATTTTTCTTGCGTATCGAGAGTCAATTAAATACTGCTCAGCGTTCATTCTAGCATTAAAATAGTTAGTTATTAAAGGAGTTTTTACTGTTTTTTTCTTAGGTATTCCTCTATCTTCTTTTAAATATTCACTATTATAAAAACTTACGCTGCGTTTATCATATCTTATTGCAGGGTCTGATATACCTACTGATACAGTATTCGCGCTACCTTTTAATCCCGCATCATCAACAGTAATAGTTCCAATAATATCATCTGCATGAATTCGTCTAGGTTCAGTATAAGCGATTCCGCCATAAGTTATGGTAGAAGGAATAGTAGGTGCCTCAGTTTTTAAGTCTAATTCGTACTTTCCATTAGAATACCTTAATATACCATTAAAGTGTTCTAACATTGAATTAACGTTATCAAACAAGGGAGTTTCGCTTCTAATTACACAATTAGTTTGATGGCGAGTTACTTCATCTTGATTGTGGTTTTGCCAACCTAAGTATCTCCAATACTTTACGTCATCGGAGTCATATAGTGAATATCCGCTAGGAGAAAAGTTACCCTCGTCTGAATCATAGTTTTTTACAACGGGATTATGATCCCATGAAGATTCCGTAGCGGTTGATCCACCATTGCCTGAAACATCTGCACCTAAAAAGACATTTACATTTCCGCCGCCTTCTTTAGTAATTGTTAAAGTAGTGGCATTTCCTCCACTAGGTGCAGTAGATATAACACCAGTAGTATCTACTCGATATATTCTATTAACATCCCCTACTTTATGGTATATTATATTACCTCTATCAAAAGATTTCCAGTTATACCATTTATGGGCTATTTTTCCGATACAATCCGTAAATGTGACCGTCGTATAAGCAGCGTAAGTTCCTGAGGGTATAGCATAACTAGATTTTACTGTGCCTTGCCACTGAAAAAAGTTAGTAGCAGTACCGTCCACATCCACAGTTGTAGTAAGAGAGTATTTATCCCCTACATTATAAGTGCCGTCAGGAAGAACTAAAGTTACATCAGAACGTGTATCACAAGCTCGCATCGTGGCCTGAAAGCTCGGTAAGTCTATATCTTTATCTAGGTCTAATCCTTTTCCGTATCGATCATTTATTAAGTAATCTAATAGTTGAGCCGCTGGGTTAATGGATACTTTCGTATCTCCAGGAGGTAAAATCTCCCATTTAGTATTAGCAACAGAACTTTTATCTGTACCCAAAGGCATGAACTCAAAGGGGTGCGCGGTAGCAACCGTACTTGAAGAATTAGTAGATACCGCACTAGAAACAATGGAGTCTTTTGGAAAGGAGCAGTCTTTGTCAACAGTTATAATCTTATTTGTAGTATCAATATTAGTAATTTTTGTATCAAGAGGTATATAAGCATTAGCGCCACTTGTTGTTGAAAGGACTCTTTCAATTACGTTGCCAACAGTTAAACCCGACACAGAAGTCAGTTTAGCAGTCCTAGTAGGGTAGGGCCGTGTATCTGCGCAAGTAAAGTTACCTACACTTGCGGAATTTTCCTCTATAGGCCCGAAGCTTCCTGTATATATTATTTTTTCTGAAGCGTCATAGCCAATAATTTCTCTAGTTTGAGTTTTTAGACCCCCATTAGCGTCCGTTTGAGTAATTCTTACTCGCTGCCCTTTATAGTAATCATCATTTAATGTTGGGTTCTCAGTAGTTGAAGTTACTACACCAGTTGCATCACCAATATAAAGGCCGTTTGTTATTAATATATCACCTCCTGCAGACTCCCCTGTTGGTAATTCTAGTTCTGTATCAGAGCCGTTAGTTTTTACGGTAGGATTTGTTCCTTCACTGTCTAACGTAAACTGCGCTAAATTTGCTAATAGATCCTCTGCTGTAATGGTAAAGCTAGTCCCCATTATCGAAATGGTAAGACCGCCTGTAGCTTTTAAATAATCTATCCACGTTTGTAAATCAGTAGGTAGATTAGTTATGTCAACTCCGCCAGTAGTGTTATTATCGGTCATGGTAGCGTTGCTGTCTGAGTTATTTGTAGTTACCGGTTTAGTCAGCGTTTTAGTCAGAACATTACTTGATAATGCCTTATGATCCCACGTAACCATCCAATATGCACTAGCATGGTTATGAGCTTCTCCATTTACGACCATTTTGAAGGACGTTTTAGCTTGTCCATTTAAAGGGTCGGAAACAAATCTATACTTCCATATCTCCTCTTCCCTAGAGTTTATATATTTATTTAAGGCTGCTATTTGAACGTCTTGAGCTAAAGCATTTCCTGCTCCGTCGTAAAAATCTACTTTATCGCCTACTTTAAAATAAGTGCTTCGTAAAGTAGCTGCTGTAGCAGGCAATACATTCGGTGCCACATTATAAGAATAATCATAATTGTATTGTTCAATTTCTTTTCCTCGAACAACAAAATCAAGTTGAGGGATTGTTACATCCCCTTCAGCAATTTCAAACTCTGCAGCTACATAGGCAGTATCAAGTAATCTATGATTTGCATTCCAGTAATTATCTTTATCCTCTGCTAGATCACCTTGAAGTTTGAAACCTCCTGTTCCGTTTCCTGTACCACCAGAAGCAATACCAGTAAGCATGTCGTTAGCCCGTTGGTAAGGGCGTCCTGCATGAAACTGTAGAGTAGTTTTAATAGGATATTCTAATGTGGTTTGTTTCTCGTGGGTTACACCAGCATCAGAATTATTATTAATTACAGGGGCTCTATTACGCCCAAAGTTACGACCTTGAAGATAATATAAAGTATTGCCGAAAGGCCCCAGAAAGGCGCCTCCTCCCATAGGAAGGCCTGTGTTAACTCCTGATGCTCTATTGGAGGTAGCTGAGGAACTTAAGGTATCTCCTCGATCCATTCGACCTTCGCATATTACATCAATTGTTTTCTCTGCCGTTTGAGTAGCTCTAGTATCATTATCATTTTTATCTATGCATATTCGGGACTGATCATCAACATAAATATCATAAATTCCGCTAACTTCTCCTTCACATATTGCGTATACAACGTAAATCATTGCCGAGTCTGATTTTAACGAATCCGCAAAAACCGGAATACTATCAACTCTATTAACTCCATAAATTATAGGTAAATACTTAGCTTCTAAATTTATCCGTAAATCGACATCTCTATCGACTTCTACTTGATACTCTTTCATCTTTTTCTTCAGACCAAGAAATCCAGAGCTTTTCATCTTATACCGAGTTTCCATTACTTGGTATATTGCAATAATATTTACTGCTGTCTCACTATGCATGAATCCCATATCACCCGCATACTCAAATCTATGCAAAGAGGAAGGATCTGGGGCGCCCTTATTTGAAAGCGCTCTGTGGTCTCCGTCTGAGGTTCTACGTCCATTAATTCTTACAAAATCACCCCAATGACTTGTTAGAGACCATGTAACTTTTGAATCTTTAGAAGGATCTTCTGATAGTTTAGCTTTAGCAATAATTCCTTTAAATACTAAATAAGGCTCGCCAATAATGGCGCCTGTATCAGGATTTATATGTGCTTTATATATAAAAACTTCTCTGTTTATATAACCAGCATAAGTAGTACTATTAGGATCATTTAAGATTGCAACAACTTCATCCGTTGATAAATCAACAGTAACATTGGATTGATTAACTTGATAAGCAGCAGGTTGGGTTTTTCCGACGAAAGTAATATTTGCTGTTTTATTATCCCCTGTGAAAGTGTCTATTGTCGCCTCTAGACCATTCCAATCACTAGTTGGATGGGTAATTGTAACCTTGTCCCCCTCTGAAAAACCGCTCTCAATCCAATCATCAACATTTGAATCAAGCAAAGTTAAAGCACCAGTATAGGGATACGTACTAGTATTGACTCTAGTGAGGTTTATTCTGTTGGAAGCGCTACCTACCATGGTAGCGCCTAGAGCAACGGAAGATACAGTAACTGCTAAATTAGAGGCTTTAGCTTCAGTTGTTTCATTAATTCCACCGACTTTTAAAAGACGATTTGCTATATAGGTTTGTGCCCCATTAGGGTCGTCTGAAACATCTTTACTACCATCATCCCAAGAAATATCGACGGAAGCATCTGTAACATAGGAATAATCGGTGGCAGATTCAGAAGGTTTTGCACTTTGGGTTTTTATTACTCTCTCAAACTTTAATAAGTGCGCATAAACAAAAGAGTCTCCTTTTAAGAGAGACCCTTGAACATCTGCATGTAGTGCTCTTAAACTCATAAATATTCTTCTAGCTTTAAGTTAAATTTATAAAGATTGTCCGTTCCTAGAGAATATTCTCTAACTGCGGTGGGTAAAATTACGTAAAACTGCACTCCTTTAAATTTTGCAGTAGAACCCGAACTAACAGTTTTTGCTAGTGGAGGGGTTATTCCTACTCTTATTCTTCTAGAGTCTACGGCTTCCCCGTTACCAGTAGAAGGAAGAGTATTGTATTTAAAATATGTTTCTACGTAAGTAACCATGTATACTTTTTTATGATTACTATTGCTTGTGTCCGTAAAACTACATACATCCCCTACAGCTGGTATATTAAAGGGCTCATCATTAGTATTTGCAGTAGAAGTAATATCTGCTCCTGCAGAATTTTTTAACTTCCAATCGGTTGGCTGAGTTAGAACAACAGAGGTTGAACCCGCAGACTCTGCTCCAGTTGTTGCGAATGTGTTCGTATTGTAAGTAGCGTCTCCAGACTCATTTGTATCTGTATTAAATAAGGCGTTCTGAGAACTAGCATACTGTGGGAGTTCTACATAGAAAGGATTCAAAGGACCTCTTTGCTGAAGTAAAAAAGTATAAACAGGATTAAATTCTGCTCTAGTCATCGGATGATATCCAATATCAATATTCCACTTTTGTCCTGCTGAGGCTCTAGAAATAACTCGCTGAGAGTTGGTTCTAGTCAACATCATATTTTGATCAGAAGTTAATTTTACACTTGCAAATCCAGGGCCTACATCCCCGCTTGCATCTTCTGCGCCCCAATAACTTCTTTTAGTAGAAGGATCTGGTAGTACTGTTAAAAAAGCCATATTAGTATCTCGATATAAAACCTTGGTGAGGAGTTAAAACTTGATCGTCTATTTCTTCCATAAATTCCTCACCATATGAATTAGCTGCAGTTCTCAGCATTGATATAATATGTCCTTGCTGTCTGGTTAACACTTCTTCTACTCCTGCTGCATCTACGGCACTGATATTAAATGTTACGTTTGATGCTCCGCCTGTCATTTCCGCAGTATCATCCGCAGGCATAATAGTACCTGGACGATCTGGCATAAATAACTCGGGCCCCTGTTCTCCGACTACATAACCTGTGGTTCCGCCCATAGCTCTATGTCGTTTGCCATAGAAGGCGCCACGGAAGTTTTCTGCGCCTCCAACACCTTGGTCGCCTCGGAAGTATGCTAGTTCGCCTCGGGCTGACTTGGAGGTTGCTAAATCTGATTTTGACTGCCTACTTCCAACAGAGACACTTGAAGGAGTACTCGCCCCTGCACTGGAAGACCCTCCTCCTTGATAAGAAGTTCCTGCTATCATAGCTAAGGAGGCTGCGCCCATGGCTGCAACCATTCCGGCCAGTACAGGACCGAATAAGGGTCCTAATCCTAGCGGGGGCGGTGCTAAAGCTGTTATCATTCCTATTGCAGTACTTATAACTACTTGAGCCATTTGCAGCTTTTTATTCATTTCAAAAGCTTTTCTTTTCTGTGCGTCTTTTTTCTTTTCTAAAGCCTGAATTTTTGCAAGGCTTTCTTTTGATTTACCATCTCTTTTCTTCTCCGCCTCAATTTCTTTATCAATTCCTGCTACCTTGTTTGCAGAGGCTGCTGCATAAATATTGCCAAATTGTCCGATTGTTGCGCTTAAAGCGGTTAAAGCTGCTACAGACTTCTCTGCGGAAGCAGCAGGGCCCTTAGCACTGTTTATAGTTTCTGCCATTCTCATATAAGCTTGAGTCATTACAAAAGCGCCTTCTACAACGGAAGAAATTAGTGCTCCCTGAGGGCCAAGTTTCGCAAGTTGATCTACTAAAGGCTGCGTTAATCCTTTAATTGCTTCAACTTTTTTAGATACTGCAACATCGTCATCTTTAAGCCATTCTGCGCCCCCAGCTTCAGAAAAATTGCGAAATCTTTCTGATAGAGTGCCCCCACCGCCTCCAGACCTTAGTATTTCTTCGACTTTCTCTTTTTGCTTTTCATAAGCACTATCAATACCATTTATTATGCCTTGAGCGACCGCATCTGCTGCCTGATCTTGCATTGTCTTCCAGACTTCTTTATTCTCCATAATAGCATCAATAACTTTTAGTCCGGGAACAGAAGCCTCTTCAAATGGTTTTATTTCATATTTAGGATTCTGCTTCTTCTTAATATTTTCTCTTTCTTCATGTAATTTTCTAAATTCTAGTTTCAATAAGGACATTTTCAACCCTAGAATTTCCCATTCCATATCATTTTGAACTTTTTTCAAAGTGGCTTCATCAAGAGCCACTTGTTTTTGCCGAGTTAATAAGTCACCCTTATCCTTAGCTTTAACTCTTTCAAGCTTACCATTTTCATATACTAATTTATAATATTCTTTTTCTTCTCCTACCATTGCTTGAAGAATTTGAAATTCTGATAGTTTTGATCTATAGCCTTTAAGAACGTTTTGTCTATTTGCTCGCTCCATCTCTAAACGCGCGCTGCTCTCTTCAAGATTTATTATAGCTTGCTGAGCTTTTAACATGTCTCCTAACAGTTTGATGGCTTGTTTCATCCCCTTCTGTTTTTGTTCAGCGATACGCAGGCTTTCTTCAGCTGCCATAATTTCTTTATCAGTTAAAGTCAGATTTTGTTCTAGCAGTACATTAATTTGACTTTGTAACATTTTCTTTTCTGAAATTATATCTTTGTTATCCTTATCAGTTTTTAACGCAATATCAAGCATATTTATTCTTTGCTGCAAAGTATTCCTGTCTGCTTGATTTATTTCTCTGGTTTTTTCCCAGACTTTTGAGCTCTCTCCTGCAATTAATTTTCGAGACTGGTGCAGCTTAAGCTCTGCTTTCAGAGTTTTTAAGTTATTTTTATTTAGTCTTTCTTGTTTTTGCTGCTCTCTAAAAGCTGTTTGAAGATCAGGAATACCTTTCTTAATATTAGCAGCTAAAGCCTCATATCCTCCTTTTCCTAATATTATTTCTCCATTTAAATCTCGTTGTATTCCTAATAGCTTATCCATTGCGGGGCTCGCATTTTCTGAAAAAGCAGTTACAAACTCTTCGGAAGTCTTACCTCCGAAGTTATCCATATATTTAACTAAATCGTCTAAGCCCGCCACCATTTCATCAGCACTAGTTTTTGTTTTAAAACTAGCGAAAAAAGCATCCATTGGGTCTCCCAAAGCCTTAATAGAATCCGCAAACCCAGCAAATCGTTTATTTGTTGCGTCGCTCCACTCAAATAATTCTTCCATTGTGGCAGTAAGAGCAGAGGCTGCGACGTCCCCATTCATTAAAGCTGTGTAAACTTCTGGACCTAATTCTTTAAATTTAGCGGTTAAATGCTCAGAGCCGTCTAAAAGTTTTTTAACAAATTCCATTTGGCTTTCGGACGCTGTCGTTCTAGCTGTACCCGTTTCTTTATCTGCTTCTGCCTGGGCTTTATTTAATCTCCTAAACTCATGTTGAGTAGTACTCATTATATTATTTAAGGCTGTATATCTCGCAGACAAAGTAGTGATTTTATTAGAAGTTCCGTCAAAAGCACTATCAACTTCTTGTAAATTTGTGGTAAGGTCATCCAAGGCCAAATTAGAGCGTTCTATAGCACTTTCTAATGCAAGCTCTTTTTTTCCTTTATTCCTGTCCATGAACCATTCCCAGGCCATTTTAACAGCATACCCTGCAGCAATAAGTAGTCCAATAACATTCAAAGAAATCATTACTGCAGTACCCAACGCTGCGAAAGCGGTGGTTAATATTGCAATTCCGCCTCTTAAAGCCACCATTGTTCCCGCCAAGAAACCCATTCCTTTTGCGGCTGCAAAAGTTGCTCCCGCTATTCCCCAGATCTCTCCTTTAAGAACTTTCATACCTGCAATAAGGCCCTGTGTTTGAAGAGTGGTAACAGAATTAGTAGCAGAATTTTTAATATTAGCAATATCTAATGCTAATTTTGCTTTAACTAGAGAATAATGTTCAATTTTTGCTTGTTTTAGAGCAATAACAGAGGCACGAGTTTTTGCATCATATTGTCCTAAAGTCTTCATATTTTTAGTTAAAGCCACCTGATAGCCTATTACAGACCGTTTTGCACCTGCTATTCCAGAAGCCCATTTATCTGTTTCTATTTTTCCTTTGGCGAGATCATTTTTTAATTCTTGCATTTTCTTGGAACCCTTTCCTTGGGCTCCAATAAGCATAGCTTGTTTTACTGCTGCATCTGCATTAGCGGCAGATAATTGTCCTAGCTTCCCGACTAGCAGGCCTACTGCAGGGGCTGTCATTTTACCCACAGTTGAAGCAAAAATCAACATAGCACTAACTAATAGCGTACCGCTTCCTCCTAGTAGTGTGACTACGGGTTTTAAGCCTTCATTGACAAGATTGATTAATTTAGTGGTTAAATCAGAAAAAGTTGCAGCTAAAACTGCATAAGGGTTTACCTCTACATCTGCCATTGCAGCAAACTTACGCTCACCTTCTTCAAGAACAGCGTTCATAAAAGCTTGACGTTTTTCAAAGTTTGTTAAATCGTCTGCAGATTTATTTACCGAATCAGCGTATCTACCAGTGGCTTCATCAAGACGAACCATAATACCAATTTCATCAAGTAGTTCTGGTTCCATTTTAACAGCACCACGAGTGATTCTCTGCATGGAATCATTTAAGTCTCGACCAAGTGCTTGGCTGGCTATTCTTGCAACATTACCTAAGCGTTCGATTGTGTCGGCTCCAAAACCAGCACTAGTAACTTGTGCCGTGGTTCTCATTGCCTCTTCCATGCTTATTGCATGGCCTGTTGTTTCTATAAGACCCCTAGATAAATGATTCATGGCGATACCTGAGGCTTGCCCCATTGCTACCATACCATCTTTTAACTTTTCTACCTGAGCTGCTCTTGAAAGTGCCCCGAATGCGGCAGTAAGAGCAAAGATATTAGCGGCTAACGTTGCATAAGCCGCAACCAACCCTGAGCTTCCGCCCATGGTTTGGTTCATTTTTGAAAATCCTTTTGCGCTGGATAGACCTGCTTGGCCTACTCCTTTTTCTGCTTTATGAAAACGATTACGACTTTTTGTGGCACGATCAGTAGACTTACTAAGATCATCCGTACTTTTTGCTGCTGCACTGGCTTCCTTGGCAACAACTTTTAAGTTACCGTCTTTTTCGACTTTAACTTTAAATGTAATACTATTTGCCACTAGACTTTCTCTTCATCTTATCATATTCTCGCTTTAATTGCTCTTGCGACTTTTTGATAGCTCTGGCGTCCAACCATTCTATAATTTCTAGAAGAAAATCTTTATCTTCCTCCTCTATTTCGTAAATATCCATATATAGTTTAAGATTTGTGTAGTCTTTTCCTATATATCCGATTTCAGGGTATACTCTATCCCCTAGTCGATTAAAAAGCTCTAACGCATTTCCAACAAGGTCTGGAAAATCTTCCATAGAAGGGGGTATTTTATCCTCCTCGATCTCCAGCCCCATTTGTTCTTGCATCTCGAAGTACCGCTCTGCGGTCATTCCAGTATCAAGATTTTTGAACAGCTCCTCCAGCCTTTGGAGGCACTTTTCCTTTTGGCTCGCTACGAAAGTTATCAAGGTCAAAGACTACCTCATTGAGCCAAGTATCAAATTCTGCTGACTGACTTACAAGTACTTCAGCATTTTCTTCTGAGTACTCTACCTCTTTACTAGGGTCTTGGTCATCTATATCAACAAGGATTAAAGTTTCCAAATGCGCCAAAGTAAGTCCTTTCCAATTTTTCACAGTTTTACGTGTGAACTCGGTAACAAATTTATCTTCGTCAAGTACTTCTTCTGCTTGTCTTGATTTTCTATTAAACTTTGTTGTAGTACACTTTTTACGTATACCTGTTAATTCTTTTCGTGAGAGGTTTGCTATCTCTACTGAGAACCCGTCGAGTCCACCAAATTCTATCCATTTGGCTTTACTGTCGACCACTAATTTTTTTAATTCCATAAAGTCACATACTCCTATGCTGTTGTATAAGTTATAACGCTTGAAAGCGCTGTTGGTCTTTGAGTCATTCGCCAGTTATATTCCTCCCCAAATATACCGCCTGCTGACATCCTGTTTGTAAACGAACAATTACTAATATTAAAATCTAAACCTTGTGTACCGTTTCCTGCTTTTAATCTTAAAGCAGTGTCC
>MDSZ01253899.1_pt1 | contig 13997 bp, 11 predicted proteins | sample 811201 | NCBI WGS metagenome assembly MDSZ01 (sample SAMN05326647, study PRJNA326480) | marine metagenome | isolation source: seawater | place: Indian Ocean: North | collected 2010
CATATTGATTTTTTTCCCTTTCACCTAAAAGGTTGAGATTTGGTCCATTAAGAATTATAATTTTCTTCATTATTTAATTATTATTATCATTGATTAGCTCAATTATGGCAAAAATACAATTAAATGGAAAAAAAATTACTCTTAAATCAAATTTATCTATATTAGAGTTATTGCGGAAATATAAACTTTCTATTTCAAACATAGCTATAGAATATAACGGTAAGATCATTCCAAAAATGAAATATAATAAAAAATATTTAAAAAATAATGACAAAATTGAAATAGTTCATTTTATCGGAGGAGGGTAAATTGAGTAGAGACATATTCAAGATTTCAAATTTTAAACTCAATTCAAGACTAATTGTTGGCACAGGGAAGTATAAAAATTTCTCTGAAACAGCTAAAGCTGTCAAAGCATCTGGTGCAGACATGGTCACTGTTGCTGTTAGAAGAGTAAACATAACAGATAAAAAGAACCCAATTCTTACTGATTATTTAAATCCAAAAAAAATAACTTTTTTACCTAACACTGCTGGTTGTTTTAGTTCGGATGATGCTTTAAGGACTTTAAGACTAGCAAGAGAAATGGGTGGTTGGAAACTAGTCAAATTAGAAGTGCTGGGTAATAAAAAAAATTTGTATCCTAATATGATTGAAACTCTTAATTCTACAAAGATATTAGTAAAAGAGGGTTTTAAGGTAATGGTATATTGCACAGACGACCCATTATTAGCGAAAAGATTAGAGGATGTTGGTGCTTCAGCTATAATGCCATTAGCCTCTCCGATTGGTTCAGGACTTGGAATTCAAAATAAAGTAAATATTTCAATGATTTTGAAACAATCAAAAGTACCAGTAATTATTGATGCCGGCATCGGAACACCTTCAGATGCAGCTATTTCAATGGAGCTTGGCTGTGATGGTGTATTAGTAAATACTGCAATAGCAAAAGCAAAAAAACCTATCTTAATGGCAAGAGCCTTTAAAGAAGCAGTGAGCTCGGGCAGAAATGCTTTTTTAGCTGGTAGAATGAAAAAAAATTTTTTTGGAACCGCTAGTTCTCCATTAAAAGGATTAATTTAATTTCTTTCTTCTCCTTACCCACAAAGTTCTTAAGTTCTTTTTGGCCTTTGGTTTCTTAACTTCTTTTTTATTTTTTTTAATTACCTTTTTTTCTTCACCAACGCTCTTTTTATTTTTTTGAGCTTGAACAAAATTATCTAACTTTTCAATTTTATTAATTATTTTCTTAGACTTATTAAATAGTTCAATTTTATATTCTGGAATAATCAATTCTTTCTGGGATAGAATTTCAACTTTATAGGAGTATTTATTTTGAAAATATTTTAATTCTTCTAATAGATTATTTTCGATAAAAATTTTTACCTTTTCAGGAACATACGATTTGACTATTTTAACTTTATCTGTAAATGCAAGATGTTGTATTTTTTTTAAGATTTTTTGCGAGAAAGAACTCAACGATAGTTGAGTTTCCCATTTTATTGAACCTTCCCTTAATCTTTGACGTGTCATTTCTAGTAATCCAAAATTACTTATTCTTCCTACTTGAATTCTAGCTCTGTCTTTTCTAATACTCTCCCTCATCTTTTTTTCCACTGTTCGTCGATTATAAAAGTTCATCATATCTATAAAATCAATTACAATTAAACCTGATAGATCTCTTAATTTGATTTGACGAGCGATTTCCTCCGCAGCCTCAAGATTTGTATTTAATGCAGTTTTTTCTATATTGATTTGTTTCGTTGATTGGCCAGAATTTATATCAATTGAAACCAAAGCTTCCGTTGGATTAATAACTAAATAACCACCAGATTTCAGTTTCACTGTAGGTTCATAAATATTATTTAACTCTCTTTCAATATTTGCATCATGAAATAAAGGTTTTTTTCCCCTATATTTTTTTATATTTTTAACATTTTTAGGCATAAGTTCTTTCATAAATTTTTTTGCTTTTTGGTAAGCCTCATTACCTTCAATATAAATATTTTTTGTATCATTATCGTAAGTATCTCTTAAAGTTCTTTTTATAATATCTCCCTCTTCGTAAACAAGAGATGGAGCACTTGACCTTATTGCTCTATTTTTAATTTCCTCCCATGTTTTAAAAGTATTTTGAAAATCTTTGTCTATTTCATTCTTTGATTTATTTGCACCAGCAGTTCTGACTATGACGCCCATACTTTTTGGTATACTTATTTCATTGAGAATATTTCTAATTTTCTGCCTATCAGTAGAGTTAAAAATTTTTCTTGAAATACCACCACCTTTAGGAGTATTTGGCATCAAAACTATATATTTACCGGCTAATGAAATAAAAGTCGTTAATGCAGCACCTTTTTGACCTCTTTCCTCTTTTATAACTTGAATCAATATTACTTGACCAGGTTTAATAACCTCTTGAATTCTATATCTTTTTATTCCGTATGATGATTTTACTTCCTCTCTATAATCCTTTTTATTTTCACTACTATCCTTAATATCGTTATTATTTTCACCTCGATCATTTTCATCAGAAGATTGCAAAGACGTACCTAGTCCATTGTCCTCTAAGTTCTCATTTTTTAAACTTTCTCTTATTTCTTCCTCTGCTTCTTTGATTTTTTCTTTATCTTCAGAGGGTATTTGATAATAATCTGATTGGATATCATTAAATGCCAAAAAACCATGCCTGTCCCTACCAAAATTTACAAAAGCTGCTTGTAAGGACGGTTCTACTCTACTTATTGTACCTAAATAAATATTATTTTTAAAAGTTAAATTATTTTTATCTTCAAATTCATACTCTTCAATTGAATTTTCAGATTTGAGAATAATTCGGGTTTCATTAGGGTGCGAGGCATCGATGTATAGATTTTTTTCCATTTTAATTGAATTCCTTTTAATTTTTTATAAACTATGAATATTAATTGTGACATGTCATTATTTTATACGATTTTGAACATAAATACAGATAATAAATTTTAGTGCCTAAAGAAAGTCAAAATTTTTATTAATAACAATTGGTTATATGCTTAAATTCTTAAATTTTTCAATAAAATCAATTATCATTTTTTTATTAGTTATCATCTTTTTTTTATTATCCACATTCTGGTATTTTTCAATAGGATTACCCGATTACAAAAAACTCAAAGATTATCAACCGCCCATTTCAAGTAGAGTTTATTCGGAAGATGGAAGATTAATCGCAGAGTATGCAATTGAAAAGAGATTATTCGTACCTTACGCATTTATACCTCAAAATGTAGTAAATGCTTTTTTATCAGCAGAGGATAAAAACTTTTTTAATCATCCCGGGATTGATGCCAAAGGAATAGTCAGAGCGATTATTAAAAATGTGAAAAACATCTCTCAAAATAAAAGACTAGAAGGAGCATCTACAATAACGCAACAGGTAGCAAAAAATTTTCTTCTAAATAATGAAGTTTCTATCAAGAGAAAAATTAAAGAAGCTATTTTAGCTTTTAGAATTGAAAGAGCTTATTCCAAACAGAGGATTTTGGAGCTATATTTGAATCAAATCTACTTGGGACAAGGAACTTACGGAATAGCAGCGGCAAGCCTTGAGTATTTTGATAAATCAATAAAAGAATTAAATTATGCCGACGCTGCATTACTTGCAGCATTACCTAAAGCTCCAAGTAAATATAATCCTTATAAATTTCCTGAAGTTGGTAAGTTTAGGAGAAACTTGGTATTAAAAAACCTTAATGAAAATGGTTTTATTTCTAAAAAAGAATTAAATTTTTTAGCTAATTCTAAATTAAATCTGAAAAAAAGAGAGATCGAAATAGTCAATGAAGCAAACTCTTACACAGAGGAAGTGAGGAGATCAGTAAAAGAAAATTATGGTTTTGAAAAATTATATTCTGAAGGCTTAAGTATTAGAACGCCACTTAATATTGATTATCAAATTCAGGCTATTAAATCTTTAAGAAAAGGTATTGAAGATTATGATAAGCGTCATGGCTGGCGAGGTCCATTAACAAATAAATTTTTAAATAAAAATTGGTCTAATAAACTTAAAAATTCTAAATTGGACCCTACTTTAAATTGGGAAATTGCAGAAGTTCTAAGTTTTACTGAAACTCAAATTAATTTCAAAATTGAAAAAGAAAATGAGAAAAAAGATATTTTTGGATCTCTATCTTATAATAACGTAAAATGGACTTTAGGAAAAAATAAATCTTTAAAAAATAATTTTAAAATTGGAGATATTATATTTGTAAAAAAAGATAAAAATTTTTGGAGTTTGAAACAATATCCTAAAGTAAATGGGGGTATTGTGGTTATAGACCCATATACAGGAGATATAAAAGCATTAGTTGGTGGTTTTGATTTTAAGTCAAGTGAGTTTAATAGAGTTACACAAGCAAAAAGACAACCAGGTTCAGCATTCAAACCAATTGTTTATGCTGCAGCACTAGATAACGGTTTTTCTCCAAATTCAATTGTACTTGATGCACCTTTTGTAGAAAGTCAAGGTATGGGACTAAAAAACTGGAAACCAGAAAATTATGGAAAAAAGTTTTACGGTCCTTCAACCCTTAGAAAGGGAATAGAATATTCAAGAAACTTAATGACCGTTCGAATTGCTCAAATTCTCGGTTTAAAAAAAGTATTAGATCTATCAGAAAAATTAAATATTTATGATGATATACCTGAACTTTTATCAGTTTCTTTGGGCGCTGCAGAAACAACTTTGCTAAATTTAACCTCGGCATACGCCACATTTGTTAATGGTGGAAAAAAAATTAATCCCTCATTAATTTCTAGGATACAAGATAGAAGAGGCAAAACCATATATAGTTTGAGAGATAGGAAGTGTGTAGGATGTGATAAGTTTACTGTCCAAACAGATTATCTTCCAAAAATTGAAAATATTAACAAAAGGGTTTTGAGTGAAGAAACTGCATATCAAATGGTCTCGATATTAAGTGGAGCAGTTGAGCGCGGCACAGCTAAGAAATTAAGATCACTTGACGTACCTTTGGCTGGAAAGACCGGGACAACAAATAATAATTTTGATGCGTGGTTTATAGGATTTTCATCAAATCTAGTTGTAGGAGTTTATATAGGTTTCGATAATCCTAAATCGTTAGGAAAATATGAAACTGGATCTAAAGCAGCATTACCGGTATTTAAAAATTTTATTGAAAATGCTCTTTTTAAAGAAGATTTTAACGAATTTTCTATTCCTAGAAATATTTTTTTGACTCCATTAAATTATGACACTGGTCTAAAATCGACACCAGGAGACAAAAATACAATAGTTGAGGCGTTGAAATTTAAAGATATTAACATTATTAACAATAAAGATTTAATTTCGATAACCAATCATGATAATTTAATTAAATTTAGACAATTTTACTAATGCAAAATTTTGAGAACAAATTAGATGATTTAGAAAAGAATCTTAAAAATATCAGGGGGTATCTTTGATAAAAATAAAATTGAAGAAAAACTCACAGAATTTGAAAAAGAATCACAAAAAGAAAGTTTTTGGCAAAATAAGGTATTAGTTAAAAAAATTGTTAAGCAAAGAAAAATTCTTGAGGAGGTTTTCAACTCGTATAATAACTCTTTAAAAGATTTAAGAGATTTAAAAGAATTATATTTTTTAGCATCCAAAGAAAAAGATGAAGATACAATATCTGACTGTTACAAAAAAATATTAGAAATTGAAATAACTTTAAAAAACTGTGAAAAAAATTGTTTTCTTTCTGGAGAAAATGATGGTTTAAATATTTTTCTTGAAATACATGCAGGGGCTGGTGGAACTGAAAGTCAAGATTGGGCCAGTATGTTAAGAAGAATGTATGTGAAATGGTTTGATAAGAAAAATTATGAATATGAGATAATTAGTGAACATAGGGGAGAAGAAGCTGGAATAAAATCATCTACAATTAAAGTAGAGGGAGACTACTTATATGGGTTAATGCGAGCCGAGTCAGGCGTTCATAGACTTGTTAGAATTTCTCCATTTGACAGTGGAGCTAGAAGACACACAAGTTTTGCAAGTGTCTGGGTTTACCCAATGGTTGATGATGATATTAATATTAAAATTGATGAAAAAGATTTAAGAATTGATACTTATAGATCAAGCGGAGCTGGAGGGCAGCATGTTAATACAACAGATAGCGCAGTAAGAATTACGCATTTGCCAACAAAGATAGTAGTTCAGTGTCAAAATGAAAGATCACAACACAAAAATAAAGAAACTTGCTATAAAATGTTAAAAGCAAGATTGTATGAGCATGAAATTCAAAAAAGAGAAGAGCAAAATCAAAAAGAGTTAAAGACAAAAACCGATATAGGCTGGGGTCATCAGATAAGATCATATGTTTTACAACCATATCAGCTAGTTAAAGATCTTAGGAACAAAACAGAAAGCACAAATCCTTCAAGCGTACTAGACGGGAATATTGATGAGTTTATTGAGGAGGGTGTGAAAAATAGATAATGAAAAAAATATTTTACTTAATCATCTTACTTATAATTATTTCAGCTTTCTTGTTAATAACATTTTTATCAACAACTGGATTGGAAACAAAGAAATTTAATAAATTTATTTCAGAGAAAATTGAAAGCAAAAACATCGACGTAAGTTTAAACCTAGATGTAATTGAGTTTAAATTGGATATTAAACAATTAGGTTTGTTTTTGAATATTAAAGAACCTGATATAAAATATAAGAATACATCTATTCCAGCGGAAAATGTGAAAATTTATATCGATTTTATATCAACTTTAAAATCACAAAACCAAATTGAAAAAATTAGTGTTAATTTTAATGAAGTTGAAATAAATCAAATTAAAGAAATTTTTTTAAAACTTAAACCCTCGAATTTAAATAGTTTTATAAATAATAGAATTTTAGGCGGAAGATTAAATGCTGAATTAGAAATTTATTTAGATCAAAATAATATCTTTAAAAATTTTATCACAAGAGGAATTGTCTCTGATTTAAAAGCTGAAATTTATGAACAACTTAATTTTGAGAATACAAATTTTAACTTTTTTGCAGATAAAACAGATGTGCTGATTAGTAATTTTTTCAGTGATATTGGGCCGGTACAATTAAAACAAGGAGATTTAAAACTAATATTACATGATCAAGTATCTTTAGTCGCAAATTTTATTACTAATATTAATTATACAGACCATAATAAAAAATATTTAAAGATTTTAAATAATCATAAAATTTTAAAAAATATAAATTCAATTAAAGGTAATTTAAACAATAATTTATCCCTTGAATTAGATGAAACTTACAAAGTTAAAAATTATAATTTAAGTAGCAATGGGAAATTAAAAAATCTTAAACTGATTTTAAACAAACCTATTGAAAATTTCTTTTCGAATAAAGAAATTGAAAAGATTAATTTCTCCGATATTTCGATTCAAACAAATTTAGATTTAAAAAAAAAATACGCTAATATTAAAGGAAAATATTCTTTTAACACTGAAAATTTTTTAAATTTCAAATTAGAGAATAATACTTTTGAAGACCACTCTAAAATGATACTCAAAGCAGAATACGATGAAAAACTTGAGTTAAAATTAGTAAACTATCAAAAGCAAAAAGATAAAATCGCTAATATTTCAATTAATCTTGAAAGAAAAAAAAATCAATTTAATTTTAATAAAATTGATATAGAGGACGGAAAAAATTTTATTATTATAGAGGGCTTAAAATTTAAAAAAAATAATTTCGACACACTTGAAAAAATTTCAATTAAAACTTTCAATAATGATATCAAAAATAATGATTTTACTATCAATTATGGCAATAAAATTTCCATTAAAGGTGACCAGTTTGATGCAAGAAATCTTCCAAAAATATTCAGTGCTCAACAAGGTAAAAATAGATTTAATAATTTAAGTAAAGAAATAGAGATAGATTTAAAATATATAATTGTGCCTTTATCTGAAAAATTAAAAAACTTTAGATTAATTGGATTAATTGAAAATGGAAAATTCATCAAAATATCATCCAAGGGTGATTTTGGTAATGATAATTTTTTGGATATCTCAATGAAAAATGATAAAAAAAATAAAAAAAAATATTTAGAAATTTACTCAGATTTAACGAAACCATTATTAACTGAGTTTAACTTTTTTAAAGGTTTAAGTGGGGGAAAATTATTATACTCATCTATAATTGAAGATAAAAATTCAATTTCAAAACTTAAAATTGAAGATTTTAAAGTCATCAACGCTCCTGGCATGATTAAACTGTTAACAGTTGCTGATTTGAGGGGGCTAGCAGACATGGCTAAAGGAGATGGTATTACCTTTGACGAATTGGAAATCAAAATGGAAAAAAATGAAAAAATTTTAGAAATAAAAGAATTATTAGCTTTGGGACCTAGTATTTCTGTTTTAATGGAAGGTTATCAAGATAAAGAAATAACAAGTTTAAGAGGAACTTTAGTGCCTGCCAAATCTTTAAATAACATTATTTCAAAAATACCTTTAATCGGTGACATTGTAATTCCTAAAGAAGCAGGTGAGGGTTTATTTGGTATTAGTTTTAAAATGAAAGGACCGAAAAATGAAATGAAAACTACAATAAATCCAATTAGAACTTTAACACCAAGATTTATTCAAAAAATTATAGATAAAAAAAAGAATATTAATTAATTTTAACAATAAAGTGTTTTTTTTTACCATAAGAGATTTTCAAAATTTTATTTTTAAAATCACCAATCAAAAGATTTTTGTTTTTGTCAATAACTAGATTATCGTTTATTCTTACTCCCCTATTTTCAATAATCCGCCTAGCTTCACTCTTAGAGTGAATTATCTTATTATCTTTTAATAAGTCTAAAAGACTAATGCCATTTTCAACATCTATCAGTTTAACTTTTATCTCTGGAAGACTCGACCCTATACCACCACCTTCAAAAGTATCTTTTGCAGTTTTTGAAGCTTTTTTTGCTGCATTTTCACCATGCAAAATTTTTGTTGTTTCATTGGCTAAAATTTCTTTTAATTTATTAATATTTTTTTCTTTATCACAAAGATGAGTTATCTCATGAGGTTCTAATTCAGTAAAAAAATTTAAGAATTTCTTTACGTCACGATCATCTGTATTTCTCCAAAACTGCCAATATTCATATGGTGATAACATATCCTCATTTAACCATATTGCACCCTTTTCTGTTTTTCCCATTTTTGCTCCAGATGAGAGGGTTATTAAAGGTGAAGTTAAACCAAAAGAGTCTTTTTTGAGAACTCTTCTGATTAGTTCAACACCATTTACGATATTGCCCCATTGATCTGACCCACCAATTTGCAAAATACAATTTTTTTCCTTAAATAATTGATAAAAATCATACGCTTGCAATATCATATAATTAAACTCCATGTAGCTAAGTGACTGCTCTCGATCTAATCTTAATTTCACACTATCAAATGTAAGCATTTTATTTATTGTAAAATGGCTTCCTATATCTCTCAGAAATTGAATATAATTTAATTTTGTTAACCATTTGTCATTATTAACGTAAATAGGTTTTGTTTTATTATTTGAATTATCAAGTATTTTATTAAAGACTTTTTTTATACTTAGGATATTAGTTTTAATCTCTTTTTGAGTTAGAATTTTCCTTGTCGAGTCTTTACCAGATGGATCACCTATTAGAGTAGTGCCTCCTCCCAAAAGCACAATAGGGCGATGTCCATGCTTTTGCATTAGTCTTAAAATCATTATTTGTAATAGACTGCCGACATGTAAGCTTTTTGCTGTACAGTCAAAACCTATATAAGCCGAAATTGGTTTTTTATCACAAATTTCGGAGAGTTTATTTAAGTTAGTGCATTGTCCTAAATAACCTCTAGAATTCATTTCAACTAAAAATTTATTTTTCATGGCACTATTTGGTTAAACTACTATTATACAAAAATAAATTATATAAAAATATGCAAAAAAAGTACACATCCTTAGGTTTAATGAGTGGAACATCTGGAGATGGAGTTGATGCTTCTTTAATATATTCAAATGGCGTTGACCAAATTGATAATATTAAAGACAAGTATTTTGAATATGACTCTAACATAAGTAAAGCATTTCATTCCATAAAAGAGAGATCTTCAAATATTTTTGAATTAAATAAATTATCTGATGAAATTTATGAACTTGAGAGAAAAATTACTTTTTATCATGCTAAAATTATTAAAGACTTAACTTCTGAAAAAGACGAAATTCTAGTAGGTTTTCATGGACAAACTATTTATCATAATGCTGAAGAAAAAATTTCTCGTCAGCTGGGAAATGGTAAATTATTACACCAGCTCACAAAAAAAAAAATTATTTATAATTTCAGAAAAAAAGATTTATTAAACGGCGGTCAGGGAGCTCCTTTAACACCAATATTTCATCAATTGATAGCAACAAAAAAAAAAATAAGTTTACCAGTTTGTATTCTTAATATTGGCGGAATATCAAATATTACTATTGTAAATAAACCAGTCGGTTCATTAGAAATTTATAGTAAAGATATCGGACCAGGAAACTGTTTAATTGATAAATGGGTAAGAAAAAATTCCAATAAAAAATATGACAATGATGGAAAATTAGCTAGTGCTGGCAGTTTAAATGAAATAATTTTTGAACAAGCTCAAGAACTTCACTTAAATAGATTGAATAAAGCAAAAATATCATTCGATACCAATGATTTCGATATCTCATTTGCAAGGGGATTATCACTCGAAGATGGTGCCTCAACTTTATCAGAGTTTACTGCATCTATAATTGGAGAGGCCTTAAGTTCACTGACTAACTCTAAAAATTCATTTCAAGAAATTTTAGTATGTGGCGGGGGGAGAAAAAATATTTTTTTACTTTCAGCGATAAAAAAATATATTACAAAAAAAGTAAAATTAAAGCTAATCGATGATTATGATATTGATGGTGATTTTATCGAGTCACAGGCTTTTGCTTTTCTTGCTATCAGATCCTATAAAAATCTTCCAATATCTTTTCCTAGTACTACAAATTGTAAAAACCCAACTCTTTGTGGCGAAATAATTGAAACTTAGATTAACGCAGTTTTTTCTTTTAAATATTTTTCAATTTCTAAAATAAGATCTTTTTCTTTATTTTTGAAAAAATGGTTAGAATTTTTGATTTTAGAAAAAATTACTTCCACACCTTTTTGACTTTTAATTCTATTATCTAATTCAATTATACTTTCTTTAGTAACTAATTCGTCATTTTCACTATAAATTACTTGTCCAGAAGTAGGGCAAGGAGCTAAAAATGAAAAATCATAAACATTTGGCTGTGGCGATACTGCAATGAAATTATTTACTTCAGGTCTTCTCATTATTAACTGCATACAAATTAAAGATCCAAATGAAAAACCTGAAACCCAACATTGACTGTAATCTAAATTTTGACGTTCAATCCAGTCTAAAGCAGCTGCTGCATCAGATAACTCTCCTTGGCCGTTATCAAAAACTCCTTCACTTTTTCCCACTCCTCTAAAATTTACTTTTATTACAGAAAATCCATTTTCTAAAAAAATATTATACATTAATTGTACGATTCTGTTATTCATTGTGCCTCCATATTGAGGATGAGGATGTAAAACTATTGCTACTGGAGATCCAAATTTAGGATTTTTATAATACTTTGCTTCTAATCTCCCTGCAGGACCTGGTATAAATATTTCTAAACTTTTAGGTTTCATTTTTGATAATGATTACTATTAAAAAAAAAAGTACTGAGTTATATCACGTTTTTATGCGACAAATATTTTTTTTTAATCCTGACTAAAAGAGTAGGAATTGCTTCAAAATTGTTGTATTACAACAATATTTTATGAAGCTAACAAATAAAGGTAGATATGCTGTAATGGCAATGGCTGACTTAGCATCTAACGCTAAGGATGGTCCAATTAGTTTAAGTGAAATATCTTTAAGGCAAAATATTTCACTAGCATACTTGGAGCAAATTTTTTCAAAATTAAAGAGTAATAGACTTGTAAAAAGTTCAAGAGGTGCAAATGGCGGATATGTTTTAGATAAACCAGCATCTGAAATTAAACTTTCTAATATAATTTTTGCTGTTGATGAAGAAGTTAAAACTTTAAATTGTAAAAAAAATTCAAAAAGAGGATGCAACAATAGATCAGTTAAATGCATCACACATAATTTATGGGATCAACTAGATCAGCATATCAATGGCTTTTTTGAAAAGGTTAAATTACAAGATCTAGCTAAAACAAACCAAAAACAACTATGAAGAGTGAAGAATTAAAGAGTCAAGAATATAAATATGGTTTTACTACTGAAATAGAGAACTTTAAAGCACCTAAAGGTCTATCGGAAGAAACTATCAGATTTATTTCTAAAATTAAAAAAGAACCTGAATGGATGCTAGATTGGAGACTAAAAGCTTTTAATAGGCTTAAGGTTTTAAAAGAGCCTAGCTGGCAAAAGCCAAAGTATCCTAAAATTGATTATCAAAATTTATATTATTATTCTGCTCCAAAAAGCATGAAAGACAAACCAAAAAGTCTAGATGATGTCGATCCAAAGCTTATTGAGACGTATAACAAACTCGGTATACCACTCAATGAGCAAAAAAAACTAAGCGGAGTTGCTGTAGATGCAGTTTTTGACTCAGTCTCTGTTGCGACAACTTTTAAGGGTGAACTAGACAAAAAAGGGATAATTTTTTGCCCTATATCAGAGGCTATACAAAAACATCCTGATTTAGTAAAAAAATATTTAGGTTCTGTTATCCCTTTGAGCGATCATTATTTTGCGACTTTAAATTCTGCAGTTTTTACTGATGGGTCATTTGTATATATCCCCCCGAATACTAGATGTCCTATGGAACTCTCCACCTATTTTAGGATTAATGCATCAGAAACTGGTCAATTCGAAAGAACGCTGATAATTGCTGATAAAGGAAGTTATGTGAGTTATTTGGAGGGTTGTACAGCTCCAATGAGAGACGAAAATCAATTGCATGCTGCAAACGTAGAACTTGTTGCTTTAGATGATGCAGAAATTAAATATTCAACTGTGCAAAATTGGTATCCTGGTGACAAAGATGGAGTAGGTGGAATATATAATTTTGTAACTAAGAGAGGTGCTTGCAGAGGAAAAAATTCTAAAATTTCATGGACACAAGTTGAAACAGGATCTGCAATTACTTGGAAATACCCTAGTTGTATTTTACAAGGAGATAACTCAGTAGGAGAATTTTACTCTATCGCTATTACGAATAATCATCAAAAAGCAGATACTGGCACTAAAATGATCCACTTGGGTAAAAATACAAAAAGTAAAATTATTTCAAAAGGAATATCTGCGGGTCAAGCCGATAATACGTATAGAGGGTTAGTTGACATAAATGCAAAAGCATCTAATTCTAGAAATTATACCCAATGCGACTCTTTGTTAATGGGAAACAAATGTGGTGCTCACACTGTTCCTTATATTAAAAACAAAAACTCTACATCAACTATAGAACATGAGGCTACGACTTCAAAAATAAATGAAGATCAGTTATTTTATTGCAATCAAAGAGGTTTAGATCAAGAGGAAGCTGTTAGTTTAATCGTAAATGGTTTTTGCAAAGAAGTTTTACAACAATTACCGATGGAATTCGCTGTAGAGGCGCAAAAACTTGTCTCTATTAGTCTTGAAGGGAGCGTTGGTTAATGCTTGAACTTAAAAATTTAAAAGCATCTATAGGAGAAAAATCTATAATTAAAGGTTTGAATTTAAATATAAAACCAGGTGAAGTTCATGCAATTATGGGTCCTAACGGTTCTGGTAAAAGTACTTTAGCAAATGTTTTATCTGGAAAAAATGGATATGATATAAGTGGAACCTTAAAGTTTAATGGACAAGATTTACAAGAATTAGCTATAGAGGAAAGAGCTAGAAAGGGAATATTTTTAGCTTTTCAATATCCTTTAGAAATTCCAGGAGTAAACACAAGTAATTTTTTAAAA
>MDSZ01071686.1_pt1 | contig 13995 bp, 12 predicted proteins | sample 811201 | NCBI WGS metagenome assembly MDSZ01 (sample SAMN05326647, study PRJNA326480) | marine metagenome | isolation source: seawater | place: Indian Ocean: North | collected 2010
TGGAGCGGGCGAAGGGATTCGAACCCTCGACTTCAACCTTGGCAAGGTTGCGCTCTACCCCTGAGCTACGCCCGCTTAGTACTGATTCTATTGGAGTTTGAGAACAGAGCTACTTTTGTATAATACCTTAGTCCGCCTTTAGAACCACAAAAAGCGTATGCATTATATATTTTTGCATATTCAAGGCAATACAGATTCGGGTCTAAATGGACTCTTAATCTTCATTAAAAAAGAAAATGCCTAAGTTATTTTTTTGAATATACCTTCCCAAATTTTTGGATTTTTAGTGCATATAGCATCAGGTATAAAATTGATTTTTTTCAAAATTTTAAAAATTATTTTAATATCACTAAGTTTTCTATGATTGTGCAACTCTGGTGAGACTAAACATATTTTCAGTTTTGTATTTTTTAACCTATTAATATTTTTAAGGTTCAAAGGGAAATTATTAAAAAAATCAACCCATATCCATGAAACTTTTCTCTTAGAAGACAAAACTGTTTCAAAACATTCATAGTCTGAGAATCGAATTGCTGAATTTTTATTTAATAAGTTTGCATATTTTATAATAAATGGAAAAGATTGATCTAAAAAAAAATACTTTTTTAATTTAAATCTTTTTAGTATTTTAATTATTTCAGGTTCTAAACCCTCTTCTTTAATATTAATTATTAAGAAACTATGCTTATAAAATTTTAGCCATTTTTCGAATGCCTCTCCCTTAATGAAAGGATCATGACTTAGTATTAGTTTTGAGTTATAACTTCGGATATCGATTTCAACTCCATAAGAGGTTGGTACCTTTTTTAATTTAGAAATAGTGTTAATCCTATGTAGAATGTATATCATTACTTAAAAATCTTTCTTAATTTTGAACTAAATTTTATTGTTCTAAAAATTAACTTTAATTTACTTTTAAAATCAATATTCCAATGAGATACACCATAAAGTCTATCCGAAAAAAAAACAGGGAACCTTTTTATTTTTAATTTATTTTTCTTTGCAAGAAAATATGCATATAAATCTAATGAAAAATCTAATGGGGGTTCCTTAAATTCTTTAAAAAAGTCTCTATGAAATAATGTAGGTTGAGCGTTTATATCCCAAAAAAAATATCTTAAATAAATACTTTCAAAAATACTCATACCAAGAGTAAAAAAAATATCTGATAGTGGCCTTCCTTTTCTGAGTCCTTTAACAAATATTTTATCACATTGAGTATCTTCAAACAAAGGAATTGCTTTTACAATATCTGATGGTTCTGTTTGTAAATCGGCATGCGTCCATCCTATAATTTCATTTTTAGCCTCCCTAAGACCAGCAATAATACCGTATCCATATCCTCGATTCTTTTCAACTTTGACTTTTTTTATATGAGGAATGCCTATTAAAAGACTATCTAAAACCTTGTCTGAGTCATCTGTAGAACCATTATTAACAAGGATAATTTCAATATTTTTTAGATGATTTTGATTACATCTTTCTATAAGTGTAGGCAAATTTTTCGACTCATTAAAACATGGTATAATTAAGGAAAATTTAGGTTTTGGATATTTCAAATTTAATTTTTATTTTTTTTAAAACCACTAAAATTATGTGCTTTCCATTTTCGAAAACAGTTTTCCCAATACTCAAAAGTTTTTAAATCATTTGGCGTTCCCCACGAAATATAATTGTACAATGGAAAAAGCTCGCATCTATAACCAAGTCTTATCGAGTCGTTAATACAACTATCTAAATATAATTCCCCATTAACCCTGCCATCTCTTTCTTTTAGATTTATAAAACTCTCTACAAAAATTCTAATTGATTTAAAAGATACTGTTCCCACAAATATAGAATCTAAATGTGGATTATCGGGCATCTGTTTTACGCTTAAGCTATTTATTTTTAGATTATTTTGTGATTTTATCCACCCAAACAATTCTGGTGATCTTATAGCAGTAGGATGGTTTTTAGCCCCCCATACTAAAACATCAGAGTTTTTTGATGTAAACCATTTAGACAATTTTTTTTCATTATAAATATTATAATTGTCACAAGCTGCAAAAGTAATTGAACCTGTAAAATTTTTTCTTTTTTTTATTAAAGCTTCAACGCCCTTAAAGCATGATGTGGCTTGACCATCTGTAGCATTTGATAGAGTTTTGATTATTGAATTTGGATACCTATCTGAAATGATTTTTTTAATGTTTTTTAAATTTGGTGTATCTTTTCTTAAGACAAATACATAAATTCCAAATTTAGGCATACCATCGATAGCTGATAAAAACATATATTCACCTTTTACTTTAATTAAGGGCTTTGGTGTTTGATAGCCTTCATCAGTAAATCTTCTACCAAAACCTGCCATCGGAATAATTAATGCATGCTCCTTTAACAGAATTTTATTAGAGTTATTTTTTGAAAAGTATTTAAAAACATTAAACCATGATAAATATTCTTCATAGTCCTCTGGTGCCCCCCATGCCATAAAATGTTCGACTTCATGAACTGTAATTTTCTTTTTTTTGGATATAAGATATTTGTAAGCAAGGCTTATGAAATATTCATTATTAGCTTTTATTTTATGTTTAAAACAATAATTGATACTTTGCTTTAATATTTTACCTGAATTAAAATAATATGTTCCTGTTGAAGCAAATTCTTTGATTTGATTATCTGTGAATGGCTTTTTTTCTTGAATATCAAGTACTCGATTATCTTTGTTTTTTATGTATGCAAAATTTTTTAACCATAATGAGTGGGGATGAAAATTTTTGAATGATGGAATCGCTCCTATAGAATCATTTTTTTTTACTTCTTGTTTGAAAGATAAATAATCCCAATAGCATGAGAAATCACAATAATTAATTATTACTTCTTCATCATCATTAATGTAGTCGTAAATTTTTGATATAGAGTAAGCAGGACCTAACTTGTGTTTTTTTATTCCAATAATTTTAGATTTTGGTGCTTTCTTTTTTAATATTTCTCTCATCTTAAATTCAGGTTTTTTTAAATGATTTTCATTACATATAAAAATAAAATTCTCTTCGGATGGGAAAAGATCAATTATATGGTGAATGATGGGCACACGATCAATTAGTAAAAGTGGTTTTGGCAAATTATATCCTTTATTGAGAAAGCGTTGACCAATACCTGCCATGGGAATGATTATTTGCATATAGAGTTAGCCTTAATTAAATTTAATCACATTTTTTATTCAAAAAAATATTAATATTATTTTTTATTACCATTAAAGAAAGAAAATAATAAGATCTTACCTTACGCTATAATGAATGGTTTTAATAATTTAAAATTAACATCAAATAAATGAATATTTTCTTTTTCTTTTTATTTCTTGCTCAATTTATTTTTTTTATTTCAATTTTTAAATACATAGGTCAAAGAACATTATTTTTAATTAACATAAAAGATAATTATTTAAGAAACGCTGATTTTTTTATAGGAACAACAACGTTTATTTCAATTTTAGTATTAGTGGATTTTGTATTGAATAATTTTCTTGTTTCTTGTCTTTTAGTTGTTTTTCTAATTTTGTTAATTATGTATGAAAGAAACATCAAATTAACAAAATATATAAATGAAGTTATAAATTTAGAATTAATTCTAACATTTATATTTTGGTTACCATTAGCATTTATTTATTTCAATCTAGAAGCATTTATTCAAATATCAGAAAATTTACCCTTATTAGTAGATGTATTTAGTCTTCATGATAGGAAATATGGTTATTTTGCAGAATATTTTATAAATCAAAATGAAATTGTTAGATTAAAAAATAACCACTTTCAAGCAGTAGTTGCGGCTATATTTATTGCATTTAATAAAATAAATGTGCTTTTAGTTTTGAGTTTTTTTTTAACTTATACAATAATAAATTCGGTAATTTTTTTATATAAATTTTTATATTATCATTTCCGAAAAAATAGTATTTTAATTTTTCTCTCAATTATATTATTACTTTTTGGTTCACCAAGTCTTTCACTAAATTACGTATTATGGCATGATAGTGGGTCACCTTTTATTTTTTTAGGATATACCGATAAAATCCTATCTACTTTTTCAATAATTTTAATGATGCAAGCAGTAATAAATCTAAAACAAAAAACTATCCCATATGGTTTTCACAGAATTTTGATTAAAATGAAAAATGGCGATTTAAGATTTTTTTTTATTATTATTTGTCTTTTTGGTGTTTCTATACAATCATTTTCCCATATACTAATATTTACATCAGCAAGTTTATTTTACTTATTATTTAAAAAAAAATTTAATGAATTATTTTTTTTAATAAAAATCTATTGCGCCTTATTTTTTTTATGTTTTTTTATCGGTGGATTTTTTATGAGTTCAAAGTTTCAAACCTCTTTTACCCCTGTTCAGCCAAACTATGTTGACAGCGGATTAATTGGAGATCAAATTTATTCTTTTAAAATTAATAATAATTTAAATATTTTTACGCATAATATTCCACAAATTAAAAGAGAAGTTTACCCTCTTAAGAATTTTAATTTTTTAAAAGGCATCACAACATCAAATTTATTTGAAGAAATTAAATCAAAAGATATTGATAATAATAGTTTTTTTAAAACATTTACTTATATCTTTATGTTCATAATTTTTTATCTCTTTTTTAGAAAGCATTATGAAAAAAATGACTCAGACTTTTTACTTTTATCTTTTTTACAAGTTGTCATTGGATTATTAATTTATTATTTCTTTTCAATTAAAGGTTTTCCTTGGCAAATGTCGAGATTTATATTGCTACCAGTATTTTTTTCATTCTTCGGAACAATAATCATGCTAAAAAAATTTGATAAATCTATAAATTTAATAATTTTATTTCTTGCGATAATGATTTTTTGTTTACCAAATATTTTATTTTATCTTGATCAACATTTTATTGAGAAATTAAAGTTTTTATTTGAAAATAAAGGCCATATTATGAATTTTTTTGGAAATTCTCTTACATATAGTATTTTTGAAGAACATTTAAAAATTAATTAAAATAGTTTTCTTTTAATTGTTCATAGATCAATTTGTTACCTTCATAATTAAAATGTACATCTCCATTAATGTAATATTTTGAGTATACATACTCGACACTATTTTCATTAATTTCTTTCTCAAAAATTGGAAATAAATCAATAAAGTTAGTGCATTTACCAAGACAGAACTTTTCCCATATTTGACTTTGCATATTTTGAATATTTGGATTTCTTTCTATTTCTATTAATTGTGCTGGCCATGGATAGACTGCCACACTCATCTTGATATTATTTTGTTCTAAAATTAAATATAGTTTTTCTAATTTATTTAAAGCTCGATCAATAGATCCTTGAATGCCTAAATTTTCATATCCCAGAGAATTTTGATCAAATGTCCATGAAGAGCGACTTTGAGTAAATATGATATCTAATAAATTACTATTCTCACTTTCATTCTTAAGATTGTTTAGAAGAAAATTATATGCAAAAAAAGATAGATAAAAATTTTTCTTTATGAACGTTTTTAGATTAACAATTTTATCTAAATTTTCTTGATGTCTTATTGTTAAACCTTTACTGAAATTAGCATAATTAGAATAATGATCTTCATCTTGAATATCTGAAATATCTATAAATATAATTATATGTTTAAAGGTGTAGCCATGCTCAAGATGCCATTTAATTTTTTCTAAGTATATTGTTGGCGAGTATGAACTAACTGCTAAATTTGCAATTTTTTGATTTTGTTTATTTTCAGCATAAATACCAACAAAAGACTTTTCGTAAGGAAGACCCACTGCTTCTGTAAAGCTGTCGCCAATAAATGCAATGTCAAATTCTTTATTATTCTGAAGATCATTTTCACATTTACTTTTAAAACCATTAGAGTCAGTACAAATAGTATAAATATTTCTACCCCAGATAGTTTTTCCTTTAAAATTTGGTCTTAATGAATGATGATAAAATTCATTAGAGACCCTGTATTTTTTTTCAATATTTGGGTCAAATGGATTTAATGATAAAATAAAATTAGTGTAAATAATATCAGCAATTATAAATATGAAAAAACCAAAGATTAATTGTATCAAAAAAACCTTAATCCAATTCATATTTATTTTTATAATCTGATAGGTAGTTTTTGTTTTGTTCTTCTTTTAATAATAAATAGTTACCAATTACTAATATATCTAATTCTGTTCCCATTAAACAATTAAATGCATCTGTCGGATTACAAACAATAGGCTCTCCTCTTACATTGAATGAAGTATTTACAACAATAGGACAGCCTGTTTTTTCTTTGAACCTAGATATAACTGCATGATAAAGAGGATTGGTATTATTGTGAACGGTCTGTATCCTAGCAGAATAATCAACATGTGTTATTGCTGGCACAAAGGAACGAGGAATATTAAGTTTATCAATGCCAAAAAGACGTTTTTCTTTTTCTGTCATATCAAGTTGCTTATCCTCTCTTACATTTGCGACTAACAGCATGTAAGGGCTATCAATTTCTAGTTCAAACCATTCGCTTAAATGTTCTCTGAGTATGCTTGGAGCAAAAGGACGGAAGCTTTCTCTATATTTTATTTTAAGATTTAGCTGTTTCTGAATTTTGGGTGAGCGCGGATCTGCAATTATACTCCTTGCGCCAAGTGCTCTAGGACCAAACTCCATTCTGCCCTGCATCCAACCAATTGCTTTTTCATTAGTCAATTCTGTAGCTACTGTCTCTATTAAATCATTTTCTGATAATTTTTTATAAATTGCGCCACAATTTTTAAGATGTGACTCTATATCAATTTCTTTGAACTCTGGTCCTAGGTATGAACCTTTCATAGAATCACTTTGTAGATTTATTTCTCTTTTTTTTTGATAATGTAGATGCCATAAAGATAAAGCTGCACCTAAAGCTCCTCCTGCATCTCCAGCAGCTGGCTGTATCCAAATATTTTCAAAAATCTTTTCACGAACAAGAATGCCATTAACAACACAATTAAGTGCTACACCTCCAGCGAGACATAAATTTTTTTCACCTGTTTCCTTTGATATACCTCTGGCTATTTTAATAACTATTTCTTCGATTACTTTTTGAATCGATGCTGCTAAGTTCATTTCTTTTTGGGTTATGTCCGACTCAGATTTTCTTGGGGGGCCACCAAAAAGCTTGTTAAATTTTTTATTTGTCATTGTTAAACCAGTTGCATAATCAAAATAACTCATATCTATTTGGAAGCTTCCATCTTCGGCAATATTTATAAGATTTTCTTTTATTATATTGGCGTATATAGGGTCTCCATAGGGCGCTAAACCCATAACTTTATATTCACCAGAATTAACTTTAAAACCGGTGTAGTATGTAAATGCTGAATAAAGTAAACCAATTGAATGTGGAAACTTAATCTCTTTGACTACCTTTAAGTCATCACCTTTGCCAATTGCTATAGAGGTAGTTGTCCACTCTCCTACACCATCAATAGTTAAAATTGCAGCATTTTGAAATGGTGATGGGTAATAGGCACTTGCAGCGTGGGATATGTGATGTTCTGAGAAAAAAAGGCGTTCACTCCAATTTACATGATCACCTAATATCATATTTAGATTTTTATTTATTACAGACTTTTGGAAAAGTTTATCCTTCACCCAGACTGGCATTGCCTTGGCAAAACTTGAAAACCCTTTAGGGGCAAATGCTAAATAAGTTTCAAGCAAACGTTCAAACTTCATAAATGGTTTTTCATAAAAAATAACATTATTAATTTGCTCTGAATTAATTTGGGCCTCTTTTAAACAATAATTAATTGCATTAGAGGGAAACCGTGCATCGTGCTTAATCCGAGTAAATCTTTCTTCTTGCGCCGCAGCAATAATTTCACCATCTTTAATTAAGCATGCTGCGCTGTCATGATAAAATGCCGATAAACCTAAAATATACATTTGTTAAATTAAAAAATTGTATAAATAAATGGAGCAAACACAGATCCTTGCGCTAAAATTAATAATCCTCCAAATATTAGCAAAACAATTATGATAGGGACTAACCATAATTTTTTTCTTTGACGAAGAAAAAACCAAAGTTCTTTTAAAATTTCCATATTTTAAAACTGAAATTTAAATGAGTTTAATTTTTCTTCTTCATTACGTTTAATCCAATAAGATTTTCTTTTTCTATTTTGAAGAAATAGCTCATCACGGCCCAATAACCGAAGTAAAATACCGATTGGAGTAAATATAAGAAAAAAAACAAGTCCCATTATTATTGGATTAACAATAGACCCTAGTAAAAATCCAAGGCTCATCCAAAGTTTATTTAAAGGCCTAAGCATTGCTGCTTTGACTAGCGTAATTACCAAAAGAGAAATAGTAATAAAGATAAAACAATAAAGTATTAAACTATTACCTTTTATATAAAAATAGATTGAAGCTATCAAAAAAACAAAAGTAAGAAAAAAACCAAATTTTTTATCAGTTGGTAATTGAATTTTATTTGGATTAGATTGCATAGAAAAATCTTACTTTATTAGTGGTGAAATTAAAGTAACAAAATCATAATAAAATAGTTCCCAATTTAAGTATAGAAACATGATTAAACTTTTTAATTAAAAAATAGATTTTTTAGATAAATTTTAAATAAGTTGTCCAAATTTTTTAAATTCAATTAGAAATTTTTATTAATATTTATTTGGTATTTAATTTATTAAAAAGACTTGTTTTGATTTGGTTTACAATATTATCGTATTTTGAAGATACTAGTGCAGTGTCTGAAAATCCAAAGTCATACTGGAATTTTTGAATAGCTTCTATCTTAGGACCGACCCCAGCAAAATGCACTAAAAAATGATCATCAATTTTTTTGTAATGATATGGCCTTGTATTAAAAATTTCATAGTCAACAATTGAAGTCTTTGACATTGTGTCTTCATTATTTACTAATTCATAAACAATACGATCTTGATCACCTTTTGTGAAGATTCCATACTTATCCTTACTCCACCACATTTTAACCTCCTCGAGGTTACGTTCTAAAACTTTTTGAAAAAATTTTTTTGATTCTTGATTATTTTTAAAAAAAAAATTACCTGATGATAAAAAAGTCCAACCACCAGTTAGATTTATAGGAGATTTAGGAAAAATCATTATCTTTTGATCAAAATTTATATTTAGTGACGAAAATGGTTTATTGAAGTCAGTAAAAAAAGCATCATCATCAATCCAAAACCACCATTCATTATCAATTGGTAATTCTAAGATGGATAATATTTTATGATCATAAACAGATAATAAATTACGTTTTTCACCATCAAACTTATATTTGTAATTAAATGTTTTTGCGTACGATGCGTGATTAATAATTGAATTAAATCTTATGTGAGTACACCCAGATAAAATATTCATTTAATTATGGTTTTTATTAATTAGATTAAATAAGTTTTTTATGGGCTCTTCCCAATTTTTTTTATCACTTCTTTTTATTTTAATTATATTATTATACCAAAGATTTTGCTTATTTATCTCATTTTCCCAATACCAAAGTTTACCTATGCCTTGAGATAACAAAAGATATGTTGGCTTTCCTAGAGTGCCCGACAAATGAGCATTAGTATTGCTAACTGTAATTACGAAATCACAAGTTTTAATAAATTGCATTAATCCATAAATATTATTATGTGTGTCCAAGCCCTCTACACTTTGAATTTTTATACCTTCGTCAGAGTAAATTTGATGAATTTCTTTATCTACATTTGAATATTGAATATTGTAGAAATCTATATTTTCTATTTTAAATATATCTTTCATTTCAATTAAATTTAGTGACTTATCAATGCCAGTATCTGGATTTGTACTTTTCCAAGAAATAGCACATCTGAGTTTTGTTGAAGTTTTTGCGTACTTTTTATTTTCTTCAATATTGAGAATGTTTGGGCTTTTTTTGAAATCCGCAACATCTTTTCTAAAGTAATAACCCAGAGAACCAAATGGTAAATGATAATCAAATAACTGATCGTTAATTAGCGATTGATCAGTTATAAAATTTAAACTGGGAAAATTTTCTTTAAAAATTTTTTCAAGCCTGTGATCTAGATAAACATAAACTTTTTCAAAATATTTAATAACATCATTAAAAATCGTACTAAATAATATTTGATCCCCTATTCCTTGCTCAGCCCAAATTAAAATTTTTTTATTTCCTAAATCAGGTGTCCATAAGGGCTTTGTAAGACTTAATCTAAGCGGTCTTTTATAATCATTACTCATCCACCTCTTCTCATAGTTTTCCCATCCCTCTTTAAAGTTATTCAAACCAAGTTGAATCTCAGATATTCGAAATAGTAAATCTGCATTTTGGGGATCAATAAGTAATGCTTTTTTATAGGAGTTGTGAGCTTCCTCATAATTTCCTAAATGTTTATATGCAAGGGCAGAATTTATGTAAGTATTGAAGTAATTAGGATTAATTTTTTTTGCATTATTTAAATAATTTAATGCAGTATTTATTTTAGATAAATAAATATTTATTAAAGCTAAATTATTTAAAGCAACAATGTTTTTTTTATTAATACTTAAAGCTTTCTCAGAGCATTCAATTGCAAGTTCTAAATCTAAGGTTTTATGATTTTGGAATTTTAAAAGATATACCCCAGATAAATTTGTATAAACTTCATCAAGTTCTTTGATTTCTAAAATTGCTTTTTTGTAAATTTCTATACTTTTATCAAATTGACCAACTGATTTATAAACTTCTGCTAAGTTTATATAAGGTCTGCCAAATTTGGAATTTATTTGAATTGCATTATTAAATGAAATAATTGCATCATCTATATCTTTTAAAAATGTTAAAATTACTCCCTTAAAATTCCAAGCAAAAAAATTAGATGTATTAATTTTTAAGCAATTGTTTATGGATACTAAAGCATCCTTGAAATTTAATTGCTCCTTATAAATAATCGATAAATTAAAATGAGCTTGATCATTTTGATCATTTATAGCAATTGCAGATTTTAATGATTTTTGTGCCTCGTCGAATTTTTTTAAATTCATTAGACATACGCCTATGTTAAGATGGGTTTTGTCTGAATTTGGATTAATTTTTATGGCATTTTTGAAAAACTCTAATGAATTTTGGTAATTTTTTTCTTTACTTAACGCTATGCCCATAAGATTTAATGCATCAAAATGATTTGGCTCGAATTCTAAAATTTTTTTTAATTTTGACTTACCAAAGCTAATATTATTTTCTTTGAAAAGCTTAATTGCATCAGAAAGTAAGTTTTCTAAAAGAATTTTATCCATGATTACATTTATATGGTAATTGTATTATCAAAAAATGATATTATTTAGTTAATTATGAATTCTATTATAGATATTAATCAAGACCAGTTTATCAGTGAAGTAGTTGAAAAATCAAAAACTATTCCAGTCATTGTAGATTTCTGGGCTCCGTGGTGTGGGCCATGTAAACAACTTACTCCTTTATTAGAAAATATTGTTAAGAAAAAAAACGGAAAAGTAATATTAGCTAAAATTAATGTTGATGAAAATCAAGGAATTGCCGCTCAGTTAAACGTTCAATCTATCCCAACTGTCTATGGGTTTGTTGATGGAAAGCCAATTGATGCATTCCAAGGGGCTCAACCAGAGTCAAAAATTGAGTCAATGGTCGATAAATTAATTGATGCAACACCTGGAAATGAAATTCCAAAACTAATTGAAGAGGCCGATACGTTTTTTAAAGAACAAAAATTCTTAGAAGCCCAAAGTGCATATGAAAATCTAATTGCACTAGACCCAGGAAATACAAAAATTATATCTGGCTTATTAAGATGTTTGGTTCAACTAAAAAAATTTAATGAAGCAAAAGAAATTTTTGAGTCATTGGATGATATCATTTTAGAAAATGAAGAAGTTTTGAAAATTAAGAAACTTGTTGAAAGTATGGATGATAACGAAAATTCAATTTCTATTAATGATCTTCAAACTCAACTTCAAGGATCTCCTAATAATAAAAAAGTGCGGTATCAGCTTGCATTAAAACTATTGCAAGCAAACGAAATTGAAAAAGGATTTGAGGAATTGTTAGAAATTTTTAATCAAGACCCTAAATGGGATGATGAAGCTGCCAAAAATAAGCTTTTAGAATATTTTGATATGTTGGGCTTTAATGATCCAAATGTAACTGAAGCTCGAAAAAAGCTATCGAGTATGATGTTTAAGTAATGAACAGTGAAATAAAAAAATTATTTGAAATTCAGTCTAATAAACTTCCAACAACTATTCCCCTATTCCCATTAGAAAACGTTCTACTTTTACCTTTTGGAAAGCTTCCTTTAAATATATTTGAAGAAAGATATATAAGGATGGTTATGGATAGTTTAAAGAATCATAAAATGATTGGCGTTATTCAACCAAAGAATAATAATAATGAGCTCTTCATGATGGGTTGTATAGGAAGAATTACTTCTTATATCGAAACACCCGATTATAGAATAGTATTAAACTTAGAGGGCGTATGTAGGTTTGTAATTGAAGAAAGATTTTTAACACAAAATGGTTATTACCAAGCTAAGATAAGGCATAGTGACTATTTAGAAGATCTAAATGAAATGGAACCAAACATTGACCGCAAAAGACTGATAACTAAATATGAAAATTTTTTTAAAATTAGAAAATTAGAAATAGATAAGGATATATTATTTGAAACATCAAATTTACAACTTTTATCAACATTAGCTATGCTAGCTCCCTTTAATAAGATTGATAAACAAGCCATCCTAGAATCACCTAATATTTTAGATAGGATAGAAACAATTAACTCCATATTAGACTTAAATACATTTCAGGTAGTTAATAATTCAAATAAATTAAATTAAATTTTTTGTACCCATAGCCTGGCTAATGAATATTTGTCTTAGAAAAGAATAATTATTGAGAATCGAGAAACCAGCTTTAATTATTTTTTTAGCTAGTATGTTGTCACTTTCATAAACAGAGTTTAGGGTATTTGTGAATACTAAGTAACTAAAGTTTTCGATTTGCCTTCTGTTAAAATAAGTATCATCAAATTTTTCATCAGAAATTGGATATTCATCTAATATTTTTAGGAGTGCCTGAATATCTTTAACACCTAAATTCCAACCTTGCCCAGCCACAGGATGTATCGCTCTAGAATTATCGCCTAATAAAATAAAATTTTTTTTTAAGGGTCTTGTTAAATGAGAAGCAATAGGAAACTCCTTAATTTTATTACTCATAATAATTTTTCCGTGAGTATCAGTAAAAAGATAATTTAATTTATCCAACAAAATTGTTTTTGAAACTTTATCCTTTGTTGAAAAAATAAATGTTGAAAATTTCTTAGTTTTATCTGGACAAGGAAGTACGGCAAGGGGGCCTTTTGGAGTAAATGTCTCATAAGCAATTTGAAAATGTTTTTTTTGGTGTTTAAAAAAACCAACATAAGCTTTATGAGTTACTTGAAACTGATTTTTTTTTACATAATCAACATTATTAAAATTTTTACCTAAGGCTAATATTACTTTTTTAAAATTATAAAGTTTATTTTTAATTTTTATCGAATTTAAAGATGATAAATTTAATTTTTCAAAATCAATATTTTTATTTAAAAGTTGATTTTTTTTGAGATACTCATTTAATATTTTTTGTAAATCAGCATTAAAAATAACACTCCCCATACTTTGATTTTTATTTTCGAAGAATATCTTTTTATTATTTATATAATCGCTAATAATTATTTTTTCTATAGCTTCAGATTTACTATGTAGTTTTGTCCAAAAATTTAAATCGTTTAAAAATTTTCTTGAATTTGCGTTAACGGCTAATGTTCTATCATCTTTGACTAAATCTTTATTTTTTTCAATAACCAAAACTTTAAAGTTTTTTTTATGCAGTGATACAGCCGCAAGGCACCCAATTAACCCGGCTCCAACAATTAAAAAATCATAATTAAATATTTTCTTTTTCATTTTGACGCTTATATTTAATGTAA
>MDSZ01026674.1_pt1 | contig 13992 bp, 13 predicted proteins | sample 811201 | NCBI WGS metagenome assembly MDSZ01 (sample SAMN05326647, study PRJNA326480) | marine metagenome | isolation source: seawater | place: Indian Ocean: North | collected 2010
GGACCAAACCATCTACGAATTCTTCTACCCAGGAGGCCCCTAGTCGCCAGTCAGTTCCTCTTTCTCTTGCTTGCCAAGCAAGTCGATCTAACTCTAATCGGACGCATACGTCACTATTTTGTTCTAACTTTGGCAAACCCTCTCTAGAAATTTTATATCGTGCTTCTTGTGCTTCAAAGGGAATTGCTGCTATTGAAATAACAATTGAACCTGCTAACCTTGCTTGCCTTGCAAACTCAGGAGAAGCCCCCGTGCCTGTACCTCCTCCAAGACCAGTTAACAATATAACTAGTTCAACACCTTCCAATAATTTACGAGTAACACCTGATGATTGTCGCATTCTTTGCTCTCCAAGTGGAGTTAGTCCAGCACAACCTGCATTACTAGAATCGTTTCCTAATCTAATTACATGTGAATCTGGACTTGAAAAACTAGATTCATCAGAATCAATCAATACTAAATCAATACCATGTCCTGTTCGTAAATGTGCTCTTTTAGCCCAAGCGCAACCAATCCCCCCAACTCCTGCGATGAGGATTTGTGCGCCATCCATGACACGTGGAATTCATGCCGGTTATTCAATCTCTTCCTATGTAACGCATATATCTGCGTCTTGCATCTCTAGCCCAAGCATTATCAGGTTCCAAACTCAAAACCAGATCATATATCTCAACTGCTCTTTCAAAATCTGAAAAATATCTACCGTGTAGATGTGCTAAATTGTTCAATACTGGAATACAATTTTTGTCCTCTAAAAGCATATTTTCCAAAATTTCCTCTGCTTTGCCTAAATTATTTTTCAACATTTCATCCTCAGCTTCATTCAACTGGTTTATTTGTTCATTTGAGAGATCATAAGTGTTCTCAAAGGAATGGTTGGACATAAACTCCCGACATGAGTATTAATGATAGGATTTTTGATTGTTTGATTACTTTTTATGTCTGAAAGAATGACTGCATCATCTAGCCCTATCTACGATAGGGCAAGGAACGATTATAGGCGCGATTCAATTGGCTCAATTTGGTGGCAAGCCTATGCGTGCTTCAGGGCTAACTTTCAAGACTCTAGTGTTTGTGGTTCTCGCCACTATTACACTATTGCCAGGATTAGGCGAAGCATACCCTGATGGAATCGGCGGAACTGAAAATAACATAGACGATGTTGCTAAAGAAGGGTGCCTTTGCCATGGAGATCTAGCATCAAATAATGTTCAGATAATTATGAAATCTGTACCGCATACATGGGTCGCTGGAGAGAGTTACGAAATGACGCTTGAAATTATTGATGGTAGCCAATTACAAACAGGCGGTTATTCAATTAGAGTTAGTGCAGGCGAGCTCTCAGGTGATGGGCAAAATTGGGAAGGTGACATAACAACACTAACTCATCAAAATTCAAATTCTCGAGTATGGAATGTGATATGGACTACTCCTGAGTCTGGTACAGGCCAGGTTGATTTCTGGATTACTGGTAATGCAGTTAATGGAGCAGATGGTAATCAAGGCGATTACTGGAATCAATTAAATTTCAATTTAGTTGAATCAGAAGTCAATGATAATAGAGGAACAAAAACGCTAATCGCAGGAAGTGGTGCACCACAAGCACCTGAATCTTCTGCCGGCAATGTTGACATCAGTACACTTGGGGCTCCATTCAGAGCACATTGGCTTGGATTGTTAGGATTTGGAGCAGTAATCAGTGTGATTATTTTCTGTGGATTGCTACTTAGATATGGTTTTTCAACATCCTACAAAGGTAGAAGTAATGTTTTGAGATTAAGATATAAAATTAATAGAAGAGGTGATCAGTGATGCCTAAAGATACTATCACTGATTTACTTGAAATGGTCGCCAGAGGCGAGGTTAGTGTAAAGGATGCACGTACTGCACTAGAGGATGCTTCATTGACTGAAGAACAAATGGATGCGGCAATAAATCACGGCGTATTTAATCCAGCCGAACCAGGAACTATTGTCTCTGCATCTTTAGCACCATCTGGTGCATCAGCACTGGTTATGGCTTTTTTCGCATGGGGTATTTTCTGGACAATATATTGGTTTGGAAGTATGTTATATGGTCTTCTAAATGGTTCAGCATGGGACCAACAACAATTATCTTACCATTTGGCAATGGGATTAACTACACTAATTCTAATGGGTATTGTTCAATTGAAATGGGTACTTCCTGACAAAATTATTGTCAAGCATAGAAGACCGAAATATATACCTGAACATCAAAAGGATTGGAGAGAATACAAGTGGTGATTCGATATGAGTGATATGCGATTAAGACCTGCTCCTACTGAAATAGATTCTGAGGATTCCGGTATAGACTCAACCAATATCAATCGTAGAAGATTCATGCGCTATGGCTTCAATGCAGCAGGAGGTGTATTGGCAGCTAGTTTGGGAGCTCTTGGATTTGCTTCAATCCTATTGCCGCCTGGTGGAAATGAAGGAGGAGATGCTGCTGTAAAATTTTGGGCTAAAGGGCGTGAAGAAGAAGCATGGTATGGAGCAATGCATCTTCAACCGATGACTAAATCTTCATTTGTTTCTGAAGCACAAAAATCGAGTGTAGGTATGTCAGGAGCACAAGGCGTATGGAATGGTTTGCCAGTGATAGTAAACTATGTTCCTCATGCAGAAAATGAAAGTAAGCCGATTGCTGACAACTCACCTAGATTCCAAGAAATGGCAGGGTACGACATAGGTGGGAACTATGTAGGACATGCAACAGAATTTATGCTTAATTATCCTGAAATTTTTGATCCAGCCAACAACCTAGTTATGTCATTTGCGAGATGTACTCATCTCTGCTGTATACCTGGTTGGCAATTAGTTTCTAACTCATTTACAGATGATAATTGGACTCCTGGAGGAGGAGATGATGGCGGAGGAAAAATGTTCTGCATCTGCCATTCAAGTCGTTTCGACCCAACTGCGATTGAAGTTAATCGTAATGCAAATCGATCAACAGGAGAGGCTTTTGAGTATCTTGGAATCCGTAGAGCAGGAGGTCCCGCACCTGTTGGGCTACCTATAATTCCGATAATTATGAACGGTGATACCATTGAAGCATCTACCGAATACATGGGCTGGCTGACCTATTGCGATTGAGGTGAAAAAATGAGTACAATATTTTGGGTTCTTTGGTTCTTTATTGCATTCATCATTGTATTAATTGCATTTACTCTTAGAAAAGAGAATGAGGATTTACCACGTAGAGAAATACTTAGAGCAGTTGAATCAAGTGGTTCTATGGGCTTTGCTGAAAGAACATTCCTTTGGGTGTTCAGTTTCCTTGATACGAGATTTAGAATCCAAGACTATTGGAATATGTCAAAAGGAGCATATTACAATATGCACAGACAAATGCCACTAACGCATGCTGAGAAATATAAATTGAGAATTATTTGGTACTGGTACCCACTATATTGTTTGGGAGGAATTTCATTCTTGTCATTCATCATTCTTGTAATAACAGGAACAGTACTGGGGATTTACTACGTCCCAGGAGGAGAGGGAGATCCATCTCCTGCATATGCATCAATGCAATTCATAATGCTAGAACTGCCATTTGGATACATAATAAGAGCAGTTCATCATTGGGGAACACACTTCATGGTAGCGTCCGTGTTTTTACATATGTGCCGTGTTTACTTCACAGGTGCTTATCGAAATCCACGAGAGTTGAACTGGTTAATTGGAGTAGCTCTAATGGCATTAACGATTGTTTTCGGATATTCGGGCTATCTTCTACCATGGGATAGTCTTGCATATGGTGCTGCAGTTATTGGAATTAATCTAGCAAATTCAACCCCACTAATTGGCAAATATATTGCTACACTATTATTCTCTGGATCTTCACTTTCGCATAGAACTGTGACACGTATGTATTTCATACACGTATTCATACTTCCAGTTATTGTTACATTACTAATTATCATACATTTGTTTATAGTTTGGGTGCAGGGTATTGCTGAACCACATTGAGGAGGAGGTTATTGAATGGGTCTAATAGAAAACTTTGGTGCAATTGCTTCTTCATATATGGAAGAAAAAGAAAAATTGCAATCAGCAGATGAACGTCGTGTTCGAACAATGGAGGGGCATGGATTTTGGCCGCATGAAGTGCTAAGAGATTCTCTGATTTTTGCATTTATGGCAGCTGTACTGCTATTTTATGGATGGTTAATACCGCCTCCCCTACATAGTGCTGCAGATCCTTTTGCTCAAGCAGGATTCGTTTTCCCTGATTGGTACGTATTATTTTCATATGGTTACCTAAGATGGGGTGAATACCTTCCACAATTTGATGTTCCTCTGGGTCCAGTTGGTGATTTCTTTGGACAACCATCATTCCCTTGGAATGCTGCATGGTGGGGAGCATTCTTAACAGGAATACCTGTTGGAATTCTTGCGCTTCCACCATTCCTTGGTGGGAGAGAAAAACGACCTGTAGAGGACCCTTGGTTTGCAAGCGCCGGTGTTGTGTATTTGGCACATATTTGGTTCATCTCAGTATTCTCAATCAATATTTTCCTCGAATTGTATGGGAAAAATCGTACTGATTATTGTAAATTAGATTCACATGGAGATTTGTTATGCGGCACTAGAGATCCCTGGATTGCTGATTTGTTCAATTCAATACCCTGGGTACTTACAGGAATATTACTTTGGATTGTGATTTATTTTGGTGCGAGATGGCTTTTCGTTAATGCCTGGGGTGCGAGATTTACTCCAACACATGGTAAACAGCTCATTATTGGAGCACTGTTAGTCGCAACTGCTGCATCGGTAGTATCATATCCTGTATATGACAATGGTTTCTGGGGTGCAAAAGGATTACTGACAATAGCAGACTATCAAGAATTAGAGGACATGCGTTCTCAACCAAATGATGTTCATGTTCATGAGATAAATGAATTTATGATTGCCCAAGGATTTGAAGGAGATGTTGTACCTGCTGCTGCTTGGATGGATTGGGTGATTTATCAGCCCACACGTTACCATATGATCGATTTCAGTGATGCTAATGGCCACCAAGATTTAGAAAATGGAATCAATGGAGCAACTAGTAAAGACACCTATTCTGGTGAAGAAACTATTTGGACTACTGGTTCATTTACAATAACTGATGATTATTGGCCTGCAGATAATAATTTCAAAACTGTACCTGTTGATGCAATTTGCTCCACTAGAGCTTCAGAAGTAGTAATTGATGGCGGACAGTCTACTTCTCGAATGATTGAAACTAGCCTCATAGTTACCGATTCAAGTGGTGACAATGTTATCGATACTGATTGTAGCACAGGGATGGCAGGTGTCGAATTAGAATCTGGCATTTATGCCTATGAATTCATGGTCAGTTCAACTGGACCATTGGCTGCAAACGATTCCGTAACAGTTGAAGTTGAGTTTGCAGTAAAAGCATTCCAACCTCTTTTGCTTTATCCAGAAGGAACCGGATCGGGATATGATGGAACTGTGGTAGACCTTACAGATGCATTTACACTTGAATTAATGGGAGATGGCGAAGTTGTTGAAAACCCAACATATCATGTTAACCCCAAATCACTTGATGCAAAACTAACTTATGCTATGTTCATACCATGTGTAACATGTGGCGCTATAGTATTTGTATTACTAAGAAATATGGCAAGAGGGTATGAATTTGAAATGAACAAGTGTTATGGATGCGATCTTTGTGATGATGCTTGTCCTGTACGTTTATTCAATGCAGGAGATAAATTGAATATTATTTACAACTCTTGGAATAATGAAGATGATGGTGTTCCTCTATATTCATGTTTAACATGTACTGCATGTACAAATGCCTGTCCACAATTAGTCGATTATGACTCGTATGTTGACATTAGGAGATCATTGATAGTAGGAGGGCCTGCTGCTGAAATACCGCATACTGTTTTGCAAGCAGTACTGGCTGCCGAAGCAGAAGAAGAATCTGATGTTGATTTCGTAAGTGTTGAAGATTACCCAATTGAATCAAACGTTGGATACTATCCTGGTTGTGTTGATTATCTAGATCAGGAAATGGTTTTCAGTCACCTTAACGAAGGAAGTATGAATCTTGGCGACACAACAAATGCTGCATACACACTGTTTGAAGAAATGGGCACAGAGGTTTCATACCTTGGTAGAGACTTCTTGAAATGTTGTGGTCATGATCAGAAATGGCAAGGACTTGATGAAGTATTTGAAAAATTAAAATCATACAATCAGAAGAAAATTGAAGCAAGCGGTATTGACACATTAGTTTCTTCATGCGCAGAATGTTTCCGTACTTTTGCTAGGGATTACGAACTTGAGGGTGTGAAAGTAATGCATACAACTGAATTCTTAATCGAAAATGGATTTGACATGAATATGAAGGCAGAAGATGATGTTACCGTCACCTACCATGACCCATGTAGACTTGGAAGACAGATGGGGATTTATGAAGAGCCAAGACAATTAGTTGCAGGTGTAGAAGGTGTTGAATTAGTAGAAATGGAACACCATGGTGAAGATGCAATGTGCTGTGGTGTTTCAAGTATGATGTCATGTAATGAAAATGCTAGAGCACTTAGGATTGAACGTATGGAAGAAATACGTAATACTGGTGCTGACATGATGATTACTTCTTGTCCAAAATGTGTGTCGCACTTTGAATGTCTAAAATTCGAAGGTGATGAAAGGCATGATATCGAAATATTAGATGTTGTAAGTTTCTTAGCAAGACAAGTAGAAGCAAAAAAGAAATTAGAACTAACTGAGAACACACAAAACTTAGTTGAAGCATAAGATTTTGTTATTTCTTATCAATTTCTTCGCCCTAATATTGCACTTAGTAAAATTGTAACCATTGTGCTAACAAAAGATAGAGCTGGAATCTCATTTACTTCAGTAAAATCGATATCATTATCTCCATTTAATTCAGTTTGTTCAATACCCCAACATGGCATTGCAGACTTTTCCTGAAGGTAACCCCCACTTCCGGCAGGAGTAATATCTCTCCAAACGTTACCGCCACCCGATATAATCTCGTGTTCATGATTAGGATGGTATGTCCTAATGTTAGAATATTGTTTGTTATCCATCTCAGCATATCCATTCCACCAGAAATATATTGAATATTGATCTAATTCAAATGTTGAGTGAGATTCAATTATTCTAGTCATATTCCATTCAAATATTATCTTGAAGGAGACTGTTTTACCAGTTTCATATCTTATCTGTGGGTCTAACGAAATTTTGCTACCATCTGAATTAAGTAACCAAGCTTCATGTTCTTCTCCCATCCAAGGTTCAACTGAGAAATAACCATCATGATTAGCCTGTATTGAGAATTCAAACACGCTCCAAAAGAGTCCTTGTGGACAATCAGGATAATTCCCGGGCATATCTTTCTGCTCATCGGCAGTATAAGACCAATCGTCATTCTTCCATCCATCTCTCCATTGATGTGTATCTACTAGTTCTCGTGAGTAAAAGTAGTATGGGTGTATAACAACTGTTTCAGTAGTAGATTCTTCCTCGCAACTAGAGCAATCAGTCATTGCATTTTGTCCAGCTCCATATTTTTTTACGATTGCAGAAACATCTATTTCATAATCCCCAATTTTTTGCAAGTCTGGACTCGATATTTCTAACAATATAGTCAAATTACCATTTGCATCAATTTGCTGGGTTTCATCAATGTTATCACCGTCTTCATCAGTTATTTCCACTTGCCATTGCCAATTCCAAGAGATCTCAACCTCTACAACATAATTGTTAGGATTTTCAATTTCACACACTATTGGTGTATGATATCCCATTCCAACTCCATAGGTATATTCAAATGGATATGAAGTACCCTCGTAACTGCAATCTAATTCTATCTCTGGTTCATTACTCTGGGCCTGGGCATCAATAGTTAAGAAAGCAGGTAATTGAATGAAAATTACAATCATTAATGCCATTGCCCGCATAGAATGCCCAATCAGTATTCAGTGATAATGTTGATTCCGGCATTAGAGCCATTGAAAAAAATTCTGAATCAATTATCGGATTCATCAATTGAATCTTCTTCATTCATACCACGAATTTCATAATTTGATGGAAACAATGCAACAATAACTCCAGCAATCAAGAAAGCAAGACCTGGTAGGAAATTTTGTTCCACAAATAAGTATTCTAATGAAATTACAACTAATAGTAACCCACCTATGTTCGAAACCCAAACAAGGGTTTTGAAAGTAGACATCGAAACTCCAGTTGTATTAGGGCCCCGGAGTGGGCCAAATTCGCCTCCAAATCTTTGTGCCCCTTCGTGTTCTTTCTTTTCCATTATATCACCTGTCAATCATATCAATAGCATTAGTTGGACAAGCAAGAACACATAGTCTACAGCCTGTACATTCTTCTCTAATTATTCGAGCTTTACGATTTGAAGGAACATCTAATAGTGGAGATAGCATCTCTTTGAAATAAAGTTCAATTGCATCATCATCGCAAACAATAGTACATTGATCACAACCTATACACAAATCTTCTGTTACCCATGCCACTGTTCCTTCACCACCCTTGATGTTAGAACTAATTTCACCTTTTTGACGAGCAAGTGAGATTGCAATGCGTTCCGCCTCTTTGGCGCGGCGTTTCGCAAGGTCTTCTCTTGACGTCATTCTTCTACCCCGACAAGTTCTTTGAATTCAAACCTCTGCACAAAAAGATTCACTAAAAGGTCTCCTAAACAGTAAAATGCCCCCACCAATAGTGGTGGATTCCAAGCTGTCAATGTAGTCCAAGGAACATAATTATCCCAAGTCCAATTACCCAAGTATGTCCCCCACAATTCCATGAACAGTGCCAGCCATGCCATTGCTGCATATAGAGAGGGTTGTGGACCCCATTGCGTAAATACCAAAACAAGTGCTAACAAAATTACTCCAGAAGTATCTTCTCCTGTAATCAATCCATAGGTAACTAATGGAATGAAAGGAATCAATGTGTAAATTGAATACTTTTCAGGAATCAATTTTGAAACCCTACGTCCAGTATCAAACAAAAACCAGTGACCAACAGGCACGAAAAGTGGCATAAATCCGCGTTGATACTCATAAATTAGCCAAACTTCACTGAAGAAGATCTCCATAGGTGTTGCAAAACCCAAAACTACTATCATTTCTATTCGTTCTTTCCTTTCTGCAATATAGAATAGCCAAATAAACAATCCAATACACCATAAATTTACAGGCAATTCTGAATAATTTGCACTTACAAAAAGCCCAACAAATATTGTAAGAGTATACAAAATCACTCTACGCATTATTAGAACTCCATCGATGTCTAAATTATTTCTATAGATACTCCCTCTGAAATCATTGTTTCGACAATATAATCAATAATTTCATCAGGTAAATCTTCTGGTGCATAAACACCATATTCTAATGTCTCAGGTTTATTCAACAATGCAAGCGCGCAAAAAGTGGTAACCAAACCAGTTGTTCTAGCCATTGATGAATCCCCATCTCTTCCAGAGTCCTCAATCAGCCATTTCCTATTGTTCTCACCATAATCCATAGAAACTTCCATCCAAGTAAATTCTGACCTATTTGGATCATACTTCCAAGCATCTACCAAATCACCAGCCTCTAGATTTGAATCTTGATATTTCTGAATATGACCGGGCCACCTAACTGTATATTCTCCCATATTTTTTGCAGGCACTTTCAATAAAGAACGTAGACCATCTGTCAAGAATGCCTCCATTTCTCTCCCGTTAGCATCAATTGAATGGAGTTCCGACATTGCTGGTAAATTTGTCTCAACTCCATCTCTAATTACCCTAGCATCACGCGTGTATTCTGCAATAACATCGTGTGGAGAAAATGGCGCCATATATGACCAATCTCCATCCGGAAAGCTTGGATTACCACCTACTTTGATTGTCACATTATCTAATCCACCCCATTCCCTTAGTGTTTTACTAATAATCATATTTGAGAGCCCAGGTGCAATTCCTACATCCCACAAAATTTTACTATTTACATCTCCAAGATTATCTGGTGTAAATTCACTAAATGATAAATCTACAATCATCTTGCCAGAATCTTTCAAAGAATCTGTTCCAATATGTCCTATGCTGCCCGGTAGCATGTTTATTATCAAATCAGCATTACTATGATCTGCAGCTATCGCATCTCCCAAATGGAAAATTGCTTTGGTCTCTCTTTCAACAATATCAAACAAATGAACTTCATAACCTAGTTGAAACAATTTGTTGACAACAAACGAGCCAACTAATCCTCCCCCCAAGCAATGTATTATCGGCATACTAATCTCTCTGCAATATTGATTCTGCACCCATTGCTAACATCGATAGTTCGGCAACCAAAGCATGCCAGCCATATGCATGTGCACCAAATCTTTCTCCTACGCTATTATACGATTCAAATATAGCTGAAGGTGAATTTAAATTATCAATATCACCTTTGGAACTATTTATTCTGTAGAACCATGATGCTGCTTGCCCATCAATTAGATAAACTACAGGTTCCACAGGATGACCCTCATCTGTAAAAATTGATGTTGGAACTCCTTCTTGAATTAGGAAATTTTCAACATCTACTCCTCCTTTTGAATACATCAATTTTTTAAATTTACGATTTGAGAGATTCAGTAATTCTTGACCAGAAGTCACACACATAATCCCTAAACCATAAGTCCCTCGATCGTTTTTTATGAAAACTACAGGTTCTCTATCTATTCCTAAAACATCATACTTAATCTGAATTCTAGCAAGAAACTCATCAACTTCACTAGCCAGCATTTCTCTACATGTTTGTTTTTCAAGACACTTATCTTCACTGACGAACCATTCTGCCATAAGGTGCCATGGATCAATATTCAATAATTTTGAAATTTCATCCACATATTTTTGTAAACATTCGTAATGTTCCGATTTTCGACGCATATGCCATCCCATGTGAGGGGGTGGATACACATTATTTGCACTAAGCCCCCCAACCATACCTTCAGTTAAATCATTATTTAGCAAAACAAGACATGGTTTTTCTCCATCTACGAATAGAGTATCTCCTTCTAATTTTACTTTATCCAAATTTAGTGGACCATTTATCCCAGGTAATGAGCCATGTCCTTCTAATTCAGGAGATCCTATCGTACATCGGAAACCTGCCATTTCTATTAGCCGTTTTAATGTTGATAAGTTTTCAACATATCCCGGATTTCTAGTATGTGATTCAGGATAAAGATGAACCCATTTACAATCTATATTTTTACGAGTAATATGGTTTCTCAATAGTGCTGACAGATGAACTTCATCTTCAGGAGAAACATTGTTGAATCCAGCAGGAAAATGATTAGCATCAACCACAGAAACTTTCCAACCTGAGTCCCTAATGTCTACAGATCCATATATCGGAATTGGAACTTCTTTTCTCTTGTTATCCATCCATTCCGAAATGATTGTTCTTTTCGATTCAAGTAGTTCTGAAAGATCATGGATATAACTCAACATATCACCTCATCAAGTAGCTGTATTATATCACCAGATTTCTTTTTTCTCCCACCATCAATGATATGTAGTGCTTCAAACAAACCAAGTCCTATTGCTATTTCTGGTTGCTTCATTAATGCCTTTTTATAATTAGGATACTTTTTTGCAATTTCTTCAGATCTTGAAGATAATTCACCTAATAATTCATCTAAAAGATTTGGAGAAGTCGCTCGACCAGCAGGAAGTTTTGGCCTTCTTACAATTTCTTTAGGCAATTCTGTCAAATCAGCAGCAGCACGCAATGCTAATTTCTCATTGTGATTGTGAGGTAATTTCCATTCTAATGGTAATCTGTTAGCAGCTAATCGATGCTCTCTCCCCAAAAAAGGCACTCTTACTTCAAGACCATGCGCCATTGAATGACGATCTACTAAACGTAATTGAAAGTTGGAAAGTTGTCCATGATTGATTTCAAATTCTAAAAAATCATTGAGATTGTTACAATGTTTAGATGGCATATGATTTGTACTCCACCACTGATTGCCCGACAAATTATCTAATGAAATATCTAAATCATCTAGCCGTGAATTGATTAGCTTCGCGTGTTTATTTAGATCTCTATATCGTGGATAACCTGCATGTAATTCATCAGCACCTTGACCGCATAAGCCAACCTTTACTGATTTTGACATTTCCTCGAATAAAGGTTGAAAGAATAATACTGTTAAATCTAAATCTTCTCCATGCCAAGAAAGATCAGGTAATTGTTTTGAAAATGATTCAGAGTCAATTATCTTTTGATTATGCTTCAAATCTAATTTTGAGGTTACTAATTCTGCTGCAATCCAATCTGAATTATCTTCTGAATCAGCAACAGTCCAACACTCAGGGACAGGCTGTTCTGCACGTGTTGCTGCTTCTCTTGCAACTGCACAGACTAGGCTAGAATCTAATCCTCCTGAAAGAACGATACCAACCGGGACATCTGACATTAGCCTATCTTGTACTGATTCAACAAATGTTTCTAACAACCCGCTCGCATCATTCCAATCTTGTGTTGGATTGATTGATTGTGACTCAAATTTTGCAATACTAGTCTGAACAGGTTTATCTTCGATAATTTCCCAAACTTCAACAGTACCAGGCCTTACTTGGAATACACCATCCAATAATGTTGTCGCATCCAGTGGATATTCCCAGGCAATACGTGCTCTCATTGCTTGATCATCAATCTTAGGAATATGGCTTTCATGTGCCCGAAGCGCTTTGTGCTCTGAAGAAAAAAGTAAACTGTCACCACAAATTGTACGTACAAGTGGTTTTATCCCAAGAGGATCTCTAGCTAATATCAGTTGATTATCTGCCCATATTGCAAATGCAAACATACCATCAAGTAATCTAACCCATTTGGCATGTTCGCTAGCTGTACCGCCCCTTGATTGTGAATGAAGTGCCAATATTGATTCACTATCTCCAGATGTTTGATAATCGTATCCATCTATTCTCAAATTTTTATAATTGTAAATCTCTCCATTGACTACAGCAACACTGCCATTACCTTTCAGAGGTTGTGCAGAACCTGCAACGTCTACTATTGCTAATCTTGTGTGTGCAAGGCCACATTTATCATCCAAATAGATGCCACTACCATCAGGACCTCGGTGTTGTAAAAGGTGAATCATTTTCTGTAGGACAGAATTATCAGGTTGACCTAGAATTCCTCCAATTCCACACATATTTAAACCTCTTATGGAGGTCACAGATTTGACATATTCACCACAATGGATAAGCAAACATAGTCACAATAAGTAAACCAAATGAAATAATGAATGTCATAAGATAGGTGCTTTGTTGAGGCTCCTGAATTGTTTCATCATCATATGTAACCATGGTCTCACCTAAACTTCCGTATATTGTGGGGGATTTGAAGATAATGGTCAAAGCCATGGCCCTAATATCACTATGGCTGCTAAAGGAATCAATAGCATTGTTGCATTATCATCTATCCACCTAAGCCTAGGCCATTCAGCAGCAACACATAACGGTGCGAAAATAGGTATAAGCCATAATGGTGTACTGAATTGGTACCAACAAATAGACCATAAAATTGCTAAAAATACAGTTCCAAGATAAAATACTGATTTGGGTTCAAATCCTTTACGACGCATTTCTCCTAGAATTGGATCGCCAAGAGAAAGTGACCAAACGAGTGGATAAACTATCTCAGGGGAATTGGGTAATATTAGAAATGTTATTCCCATCGCAAATCCGCCCCATGCTAATGCACTTACTTGTTCTGACTCGTAGTCTCTTTGACCAAAAATTGTTATCTTAAATTTTAGTCGTGCCATTTCTATAACAACTAAGAATATTACAAGGGTTGATACAACTTGTACACGTTCCATATTTACCATATTGGAAATTTCATCACCGTATTCAAAATAGATCCATGGAATTATAGTCATGGAAATATGGAATATTCTA
>MDSZ01050632.1_pt1 | contig 13992 bp, 11 predicted proteins | sample 811201 | NCBI WGS metagenome assembly MDSZ01 (sample SAMN05326647, study PRJNA326480) | marine metagenome | isolation source: seawater | place: Indian Ocean: North | collected 2010
GCTTGAAGAACGTGGCTTCATCCGGCGCCTGCCGAACCGGGCCAGAGCCATGGAGGTTGTTCGTCTTCCGGACTCCATCGCACCCGGCCTGGGCGCTCCACGGCCAAGAGGCAGCTTCTCACCTGAAGTCATTGAAGGCTCACTCGGCAAACCGGAGCCTGAAAAAGCTGCACCGGTGCCGGTGTCCAGTGTTACGGAAATCCCCGTCATGGGCCGCATTGCAGCCGGCGTGCCCATCGAGGCCATTCAAACACACAGCCATTCCATCACAGTGCCGCAGGACCTGCTTGGTCGCGGGGAACACTACGCGCTGGAGGTTCGTGGTGATTCCATGATTGAGGCCGGCATTCTGGACGGTGATACCGTTCTTATCCGCCGGACCGACAGCGCCGACAGTGGCGACATCGTGGTTGCACTTGTGGACGATGAAGAAGCCACCTTGAAGAGGCTGCGCAAGAAAGGCGCTTCCATCGCTCTTGAAGCAGCCAACCCGGCTTATGAAACCAGGATCTTCGGTCCCGGCCGCGTTCGTGTTCAGGGCCGCCTCGTTGCCCTGTTTCGTCAGTATTGACCAGTCACTCCTCTGCGCGCGCTTCGGTCACCGAGGCGCGCTCGGCTAGACGCAGGCTGTCTCTCGTTACCGTACCCTGGTGATGCCAGGGGCGCGGTGGGTCCGGGATGGCAAACTTCAGTTTCTCGATTTTCAGATTTTCGTTTGGCGGATGGCCCGGTGCACCGGCTCCGCTCGTAGCATTTGCGGCCTCGCTGAAATCACCGGGCGATAGCCAGATGGAGACGGCACCACGTTCGGTGCGCGTACCGTGATCCAGAACGAGGGTTGCGCCGCAGCTCTCCGGAGCGACAAGATCGGTCACGACCAAATCGGCATATCGGCAATCCAGCTGAAACGATTCAAATGTCTTTGGCTGCGCGATTGCAAAAAAGGATCGCTTGCCATCCAGCCGTTCTGCGTCCTCTGAATTGACGTAGGCCCTGATGACACAACCGTCGTCATCGCAATTTCTTTGAGGCGATTTCATCTTGCGCGACAAGATCGCATCATTCCTCACTCCTTCCGACTGCAGCCATAGATCACTTGCAAACGATCTCCCCCTTGCTGCGTAACGCAAAGTTCCCGTTTCATCGCGGGCAGCTATTCGAGAGCCGCTTGCAGCAATCTGGATATCGGGAGGCCGGCTGGTAAGAACAATCAATATTCCTGCGACGAGAGGCACTCCGGCGAGCACACGCTTTCTGCCAGGCACCAACAATCCGGCAAATAATGCTGATAGCAACAGCAATGCAGCAGCCCCGTCGAGCCTTCCGGAAGTTCCGCTGCCGGCATCAAGGACTGCGGTAAAGGAAGCAACCCTCAACAGAAGTGAAACTCCGAAAGACATGACAGCCAGAGGGAGAGCTGCAAGGCCGAAGGGCATCAGAACGAATGCAAGTACTCCCATCGGCATCACAACAAGTGAAAACACCGGCATTCCCAGCAAGTTGCCGACAAGGCCATAGGGCGCGATGCGGCTGAAGTGATGAGCTCCTATTATGCCGGTCGCCAGCCCTGCGACCAATGCGGTGACGAACAGCCCTGCAACCCACTTGCCGAGGTAAAGACAAGTCGCCATGCCCCATCCGGACAGTCTTTCACCAGATGACAGAGAACGATCTCGCTGCCGCCACAGGTCATATACGGCGACCAGGCAGATCACGGCAGCGAAGGACATCTGGAAGCCGGGAAAAAACAACCGCTCAGGAGCAATCAGCAAGAGTACGAGGCCAGCCAACGCTACGCTTCGCAGGGTCAGGCCGCGTCGCCCCACCAGAATTCCGACAAAGACAATCGCGATCATCAGGAACGATCGTTGCGTCGCAACCGCACTACCGGACAGAAGCAGATAGACAACTGCAGCACCAAGGGCTGAAAGCGCGGCCCATTTGTGCACCGGCCACCTGAGCGTCAGGACCGGCACCAAGGAAAAGAGCAGCAAGACCGCGCCATAGGCGCCGCCTGCAAAGAGCGCCATATGCAGTCCGGAAATTGCAAGAATGTGAGCCAGTCCGGCGGCCCGTAAAATCTCTTCCTGCTCTTCGGTTATACCGCTGCGGTCTCCAACCAGAAGAGCAATGATCAGTGCGGTTTCCGGCCCTTCCGAAAGATTGCCCCTGATACGCTCCGCGAGGTCTATTCGAAGCTTGGCAACGGCAACGGCTGGGCGAAATTCATTTCCAGCCTCCTCAGTCTCGATGACCTCGGGAGACCCGAAACTGAAACCCGTCGCACCTATCTGCTGAAAGAAGGCCCGGAAGGAATAATCGTATCCTCCTGGAAAGACGGGACCTGCAGGGGGAAACAACCGCGCACTGACGCTCACGGTGCGCCCCACTTCAATGTCGCTTCCCGCCGGAACCCGCAAGCGCACCTTGGCGGGGAACTCGCCCTCCTCGACAGGACGCCCATTGACCGAGGATACGGCCAGCACGATCCGGTGACCGGCTGCCCCGCTGTCAATCTCTTCTATGTAGCCAGCAAGATCTGCGTTCATCTGTTCGGCAAGGCGCGGCGCCGAAACATATGCCGTGCGAAGACTGGAAGCTGCCAGTCCGGCAAAGAATGCCAGGAAGAGAACGACGGAAACCGCCACCGTGCCGCGCTGCTTCACACGCCAGAGAACCGCGCTTACCAGCACGACCAGAACTCCCAACAGAACCCAGGAAGGTTCTTCGGGCAACGAAACGTAGACACCAATTCCCCCGGCAAATGCGAAGGCACACCACAACAGCCCTTGCGAATCCCAAAGACGATCTGCTGACGCATTGTGAGCAGAATAAGTGTGACCAGCGCCCGCTGGCCTTGAACGCCGCTTCTTACGTACTTCAGGCGTGAGCACGGCAGGTGATAAAACCTCGCGCTCAACATCAAGGGTTGCCGTTTGCGACCGGCCGGCAGAAATATCGAGCGGACCGGACCGTGACGTCACTTCAGCTCCTCGTTTTGGTCCAAGAAATGGCCGGAGCCCCTATTTAGCCTCGCCAAAGCCTGTGCTAAGACCGCGCCACCAATCCGGCGCGCTCCGCGCCGTCATACTGACAGAGACTTTCATAAAGCACCATGGCACAGAACATCGTCACGCGCTTCGCCCCGTCCCCGACCGGGTTCCTGCATATCGGCGGCGCCCGCACCGCGCTCTTCAACTGGCTCTTCGCGCGTCATCACGGCGGCAAGATGCTGCTGCGGATCGAAGATACGGATCGGGCTCGCTCCACGCAGGAAGCGGTGGACGCATTGATTGACGGCCTGTCCTGGCTGGGGCTCGACTGGGACGGAGACCCGATCTCCCAGTTTTCCCGTGTTGAGCGCCACAAGGAAGTGGTCGAGGAAATGCTGTCCAACGGCACGGCCTATCGCTGCTACTGCACCCCGGAAGAGCTTGACGCCATGCGCGAGAAAGCCCGCGCCGAGGGCAAGCCGCCTCGCTATGACGGGACATGGCGCGAGCGAGACGCCTCCGAAGCCCCGGCCGGCGTTGACCCAGTTATCCGCATCAAGGCCCCTCAGGAAGGCGAGACGGTGGTCGACGATCTCGTACAGGGTCGCGTCGTGATCCCGAACAAGGACCTTGATGACTTTGTACTGATGCGCTCCGACGGGACGCCGACTTATATGCACGCTGTTGTGGTGGACGATCACGACATGGGCATCACGCACATCATCCGCGGCGTCGATCACTTGACGAATGCAGCTCGCCAGACGCTCATCTTCAAGGCTCTGGGATGGGATGTGCCGGCAATGGCGCATATTCCGCTCATTCACGGGCCGGACGGCGCAAAACTTTCCAAACGTCACGGTGCTACCGGCGCCGAAGCTTATCGCGAGATGGGCTATCTGCCGCAGGCCATGCGGAATTATCTGGCACGTCTCGGCTGGAGCCATGGTGACGAGGAAATCATTTCGCTCGAAGACATGATCAAGTGGTTCGGTTTCGACGCTGTCGGCCAGTCGGCTGCGCGTTTCGATTTCAAGAAACTTGAGAACCTCAACGGTCATTACATGCGCGCGACCGATGACGGCGAATTGCTGAGCCATTGGAAGGTCTATCTCGCACATGCCGAAGGCGGCGACCAGATTCTCGCCTGGCTTGCCGATGGTGACAACGAGAACACCGCACTTGCAGCACTTCCCGGACTGAAGGAACGGGCCAAGACCCTGGTCGAACTGACGGAAAGCGCCTCCTATCTGTGGCGTCAGCGCCCACTCGACACCGACGAAAAGGCCCAGAAGATCCTGGACGACGACGCCCGGGCGATCCTGAAGGATCTTCACGAAGTTCTTTCCAGCGCTTCTGACTGGAGCGAGGACCCGCTGGAAACTGCTGTAAAGGCCTACGCGGAAGACAAGGAATTGAAACTGGGCAAGGTGGCGCAGCCGCTACGGGCCGCGCTGACGGGCCGAGGCACGTCACCCGGCATTTATGACGTCCTGATCGCTCTTGGCCGGGAAGAATCCCTTGCCAGAATTCAGGATCAGGCAGCCTGAGACAAAGCACTGCCGGATGCATTTTTAGGCAAAAGCCAAGCTTCCGGCAGTCGCTCTGGTTGGCGAAATCCGTCTTTGACCAAAGCGTTATATCGGCCAGCTTGCGGCAGTGCAGTAAATGGGCTACGCAAGACGCGAAAAAGTCTCCAGTGCTGGTCCGGCAACCGGAAACGGGACCCATCGCCTGAAGGGTCAAACCAGGACAGCACATCCGTTTAACGTAAAGGGGTTTCTGAATGGCCGACAACAACGCCAAGCTCAATGTCGGTGGTAACGACCACGCATTCGACGTTCTTGACGGATCCATCGGACCGTCGGTTGTGAACATCTCGTCCTTGTACAAGGACACGGGCATGTTCACCTACGACCCGGGCTTCACCTCCACCGCCTCCTGCGAGTCCAAGATCACCTATATTGATGGTGACGAAGGCACCCTGCTCTACCGCGGGTACCCGATCGAGCAGCTCGCCGACCACGGCGACTTCCTGGAGTCCTGCTATCTTCTGCTCTACGGCGAACTGCCGACGAAGACCCAGAAGGACGACTTCGTCAATCGTGTGACCTACCACACGATGATCCACGAACAGATGAACCGTTTCTTCTCCGGTTTCCGTCGCGACGCCCACCCGATGGCAGTCATGGTCGGAACGGTTGGGGCGCTGTCCGCTTTCTATCACGACTCGACCGACATCACCGATCCGCACCAGCGCATGGTTGCCTCCCTGCGCATGATCGCGAAGATGCCGACCATCGCCGCAATGGCTTACAAGTACCACGTTGGTCAGCCATTCGTTTATCCGCGCAACGACCTGAGCTATGCGGCAAACTTCCTGCATATGTGCTTTGCGGTCCCTTGCGAGGAATACAAGGTGAACCCGGTTCTGGCCCGCGCCATGGATCGCATCTTCATTCTTCACGCCGACCATGAGCAGAATGCATCGACCTCCACGGTTCGTCTGGCAGGTTCTTCCGGTGCAAATCCGTTTGCCTGTATCGCAGCCGGTATCGCTTGCCTCTGGGGGCCGGCACACGGCGGCGCCAATGAAGCAGCGCTCAACATGCTGTCGGAAATCGGCTCCGTGGACCGCATTCCGGAATATGTCGCTCGTGCCAAGGACAAGAACGACCCATTCCGTCTGATGGGCTTTGGTCACCGCGTCTACAAGAACTACGACCCGCGTGCGCGCATCATGCAGAAGACCACGCACGAAGTTCTCGGCGAGCTTGGCATCAAGGACGATCCGCTGCTGGACGTTGCCATGGAGCTGGAAAAAATCGCGCTCAACGACGAATATTTCGTCGAGAAGAAGCTGTACCCGAATATCGACTTCTATTCCGGTATCACGCTACGCGCGCTTGGCTTCCCGACCACGATGTTTACCGTTCTGTTCGCTCTGGCCCGTACCGTCGGCTGGATCGCCCAGTGGAAGGAAATGGTGGAAGATCCGTCCCAGCGCATCGGCCGTCCGCGCCAGCTCTACACTGGTGAGAAACTGCGCGACTACACGCCGATCGACCAGCGCCGCTAAGGCCGCACACCGACAAACGCCTGGAATTTGCAGCAGCATTTCAGCTGAATGCATATCAAAACGGAAGACGCTCGGCTTTATTGCCGGGCGTCTTCTTTATTTTGTGACCCAGCGGAAACAAAACAAATCCAAGAAATATTTTTCCCGTTCAATCGAGGCAAGAAAAAAAGCATTCACCTGCCATTACTCAAGAGAATAGAAAATATCGAATATTTTCCGAAAAATAAACTGAAGCAAAAAAAGTAAAAAACACGCACTTAAAACTCGAAATGATATTTCTCTAAATTTCCTCATTTACATATGAGATAAAGAATTAATCGTTATAATTACACCCTAAATTCCCGTAGTAGAGAATTTTCACGAATAATAAGGAATCTTTGCTTACCCTTTCAAACAAATAGCGCGCATTGAACACGCTGGGGTTTCGAGGGGTTAACATGAGTTTCCTGAAGTTCGCTTCTGACTTGAAGTTTGGGGTAAAAGTCGGCGGCAGCTTTGCTGCCGTTGTTGCCCTTACGGGCATTGTAGGTGGTGTTGGCGCATACAGCGTCTTGACCCTCTCGGAGCGTATGGAGGTTGCCAAACAGTCAACTTCCGCCATTGCACAGTTGCAAAATCTGGCAAGCAAGAAGGAAAGCTTCCTGTCCTCACAGGACCTTCAGACAGCTGAGGCAACAATCTCCGACATCGGTGTGTTGAGTGCCGAACTTGAAACGCTCCAGAACCAGCTCAAGGCTGATCCCGAAGCTCAGGTTCCCGTCGCTGAAGCAGCTACTGCTGTAAAGCAATTCCGTGAGGCTTTCGAAGAGGTCGTCGGCCTGACGCAGACACAGACCGCAAAGCAACAGCAACTTGATGGCGCTGTGCAAAATCTTGAGAAGATCTCTTCGGAGATCCTCGGCAAGGCCCTGATGGCACGAGACGGCGTCAGCCAGGACGAGACAAACGCACGCAAGACGCTGGTGCTCGCCAACAAGGTGGGCCAGGCTGCCGCCGGTTTCCAGGAAGAGGCGCTTACCCTTCAAAATCTTTTCAACGCTGCAGCCAACAACGCCAAGCAGCTTTCAGACATCAAGGATCGGGTTGCCCTGCTTGTTCCTTCTGCCAAGCAGATGGCAGCAAACAGTTTTGACGGCGTCGACCCGGGCAAGTTCCAGCAGCTTGCTGCCAAAACGGCCGAACTGGAGCAGACACTCGGCAAACTGACCGAGACGAAGGACTACATCGCGATCTTCGACCTGACAGATGCCGCCAAGGCGGGGTTCGAGCAGCTTGTTTCCGATGTGAAGGAAATCCGGTCACAGGCAAATGTGGCCATCGACAATGTCTATGCACAGGCTGACCAGATCAACCAGCGTTTCTATGTCGTCGACAGCGTCGCGGACACGGTTATGCAGATCGAGGCAGACGCAAACGCAGTAAAGGCCGCCGCGTTCTACTTCATGCTGTCGCCGAGCGACACGTCTCAGCAGACCGTGACGACCGGTATCGAGGGCCTCGACAAACTGGCGTCCCGGCTCGAATCGAGCGCAAAGGACTTCCCGGCGATCTCCGACATCGTCCCGGCTGTGAAGAGCTCTATCGACAGCTTCGCTGCGAGTTTTTCCGAACTGGCTTCAAACCAGCTCCAGCTCGCCGAACAGATCGACACCATGACGGAACTGTCTCAGACAGTGCAAACGCAAATCACCACCATCTCCACCAATCAGAGCACTGCTGCACAAGCCTCCAGCACCAGTGCACTTGGCGTTATCAGCCTCGCCCTTCTGACAGCCATCCTGGCCGGCGTTGGGATGGCTATCGCACTCAACTTCGCGGTAACACGCCCTCTCCGCCGGACCACCGAAACAATGTCCCGCCTGGCGGAAGGTGACACGGATGTCGAGATCGACGGTATCGGGCGCGGTGACGAGATTGGCGACATGAGCCGAACCATGCAGGTCTTCCGCGACAACGCTGTTGAGCGTCTGCGCCTGCAGTCGGAAACAGAGCAAGACCAGCACCTGCGTGCAGAGCGGCAAGCCCGCATTGAGGCGCTGATTTCCGGTTTCCGAGAGAAAGCGACAGAAGTCCTGGGCTCCGTTGCAGAAACGGCACAGACACTTGATGGCACCGCTCAGGATCTCAGCGCTATCGCCAGCCAGAACTCCAGCCTTGCCGATAGCACCTATGGTGTAACCGACGAAGCGACACAGAACGTTCAGACGGTTGCGAGCGCCGCAGAAGAGCTTGCCGCTTCTATTCAGGAAATCTCCCGTCAGGTGAACCAGACCACGCAGGTTGTCGACCGGGCAACCGAAGGCACCCAGGTTACCAACGAAAAGGTTCAAAGCCTTTCAACTGCAGCCACCAAGATCGGCGAAGTCGTCAACCTGATCCAGGCGATTGCAGAGCAGACCAATCTCCTGGCCCTCAATGCAACGATCGAAGCCGCACGCGCCGGCGAGGCCGGCAAGGGTTTTGCAGTCGTTGCCGCCGAAGTGAAGGAACTGGCAACCCAGACGTCCAAGGCCACCGAGGAAATCAGCTCGCAGATCTCCGAAATCCAGAACGCAACCAAGGACGCCGTTGTCGCAATCGAGGCGATCACACAGACGATGGAAGAGGTCAACGAATACACCTCAACCATTGCAGCGGCAGTCGAACAGCAAGGTGCTGCAACGAGCGAAATCTCGGTCAACGTTCAGCGGGCTGCCGAGGGCACAGGTTCCGTAAAGACCAACATGTCGGATCTATCGCAGGCAGTCGCCCAGACCAGTCAGAACGCCAATCTGGTTCTCGGCGCTTCAAGCGAATTGTCGCAGAAAACAGATATTCTGAAGAATGAAGTCGGACATTTCCTGGACAACGTGGCGAACGCCTGAGCAAAGCAACCTGATCCCACGAGACTTGGAAAAACCGGGGGCGTACTGCACCCGGTTTTTGTTTGTCTGGCCTGCACCGGTTCATCGGAGCTTCCAATCTCCTCGGCCCGCAAGGTTGAAGAGGCCTACAGATCGTTCCTCAAATCTGCCAGAGACCAGATGCAATGTGGCGCCGACACGAGTGTGCACCTGCAGCCAACCCACGTCGTCGAAATCTTCTGGCACACCCACATCCTCTTCACGCGAAAATACTTCAAGGACTGCGAAGCGGTCTTCGGACAATATCTGCACCATGAACCAGTTTTGCCCGGCCAGTAACCGTCTCAAATACCCGAGAACCGCTGCCCCTTTCAGGCTGGATCATCTTCTGAAGGAGCGCCAGGGACCTTTTCAGGTGGCCCAAAACCTTCGAAGCTGACATTCATGCAATAACGGCCCAGATTGGCGAATCTGCCAGCGTAGGCGTACTGGCCGGGATTGAAACGGACCTTCAGGAAAAAGCCGAGAGAGCAGCGCGCACTGCTTTGGAACTTTCGGAAGGTGTCTCGGCTGTCTTCGGCCACAGTATTATCCAGCTCCTGGAGCAGGTTCTCATCACCCGATCCGAGAACCATCCAGTGGCGACCTTGAACAGGGATTTCTTCCTGTTCGACGAGACCTTGATGAAACTCGGTATCGCACAGGAGAAGTTCCCGACACTGGACGAGCTGATCAGGAAATCTCCTTCGCATCACACTGTCCTGCTAAGTGCCCCAAACAATCCGACCACGCAGGATCTTTCACCCTGTGAACTGGAGAGCCTGGTGAGTGCCAGAGAAGGACTGGTGCTCCTGGACGAGGCTTACGTGCTTTTCTCAAAAGCCCCAGAACACCGCCTCGCCTTTTTGAAGAAGCATCCCAACCTGGTTCTTTTGCGCGGCACCTCAAAGAGCGGTCTCGCGGGAATAGGACTTGGCTACATGCTTTGTTGCGAGACAACTGCCGTGGAGTTCCTCCAGTCGCGCGTGAACAGTATGATAAGTGCCATTCAAGCCGCCATGGCGATACGCTTGTTCGGCAAATACGATGAGCTCCGGCGCATGGCAGCCCGTCTCGCAGGCATGCGCGACGACACTGGACGCAGGATCGCGCAGGAGACCCGATGCCATCCGGTTTCTGGCAGTTGTGACTTTCTTCTGATACGCACCGGACGCAGCGATTGCAGCGAAATCGTCCGCACGATGAATGACAGTGGAATACCCGCACTCGCCTATCAACGGCTGCCCGGCTATGAAGACGTGGTGAAACTGTTCCCCGCCGCTTTTGAGCGAGGCGACGACATCGTCAGGATTCTGTCTTCATAGCAGCAAGCACGACATCGGCCGCAGCCCCGCGCTGGCTATGCCCGTCCGGCAAGCGCATGACATCATCAAGCTTTTGCAGATGCTCGATCTGTTTCTGGCGTTCAGGACCGCTGTTCAGAAGCTCAACGAGATGGTTCGCCAGCACCTTTGGCTGCACTTCCTCATCAAGGAACTCCGGGATGGCTTTTGTTCCCAGGATGATGTTTGGCAGGACAAAAGAATCAACGCTCGAGAATTTGAAGACCCGGTTGAGTTCCTTCATCCGTCTGAAAAACCAGTCGACCTTGTAGGCAACGACCATCGGAACGCCTGATAGAGCTAACTCAAGTGAAACAGTGCCGGACGCGGCCAAGGCTGCGTGCGTCTTTCGGAAGGCCGCCCGCTTGGCGTCCAGGCCGGTCACAATCTCGACCGGAACAGGCCAATGGGCCGTATCCTGCCGGATCTTGTCTTCAAGGTGCGCGACTGCCGGCAGAATAACCTTGAGCCCGGGCAACTTTTCTTTGACGATCGCAACAGTCTTAGCGAAGTCGCCTAGCAACCTGTCAATTTCGCTTCGCCGGCTCCCCGGCAGCACAAGCAGGATCTTCTCGTCTGCCTCTACAGGCGTTCTTTCGCCAACCGAGGGGCGCAGTTCGGATGCGATTTCACTCAAGGGATGGCCAACGTAATGGGTGCGCGGGCCACCGAGCTTGCGGTGCACATCAGGCTCAAACGGCAACAAGGCCAGAAGGTCGTCGACGTAGACGCTCATCTTGCGGGCCCGGCCTGGACGCCAGGCCCAGACAGAAGGTGAAACATAACCGACGATGGGTATGTGCGGTGCGCGCTTGCGCACGCGCTTGGCAACGTTATGCGTGAAGTCCGGACTGTCGACGATAACCAGAATATCCGGATTGGCCGCAACCACGGCATCCACGGTCTGGTAGACCCGCCTGATGATCAACGGCAATCTGGCGAGGACTGCCGTCAATCCCATGACGGAAACATCAGACATGTCAAAGAAGCTTTTGAGGCCCAGAGACATCATCCGTTCGCCGCCGACACCGCAGTAACGAACACCTACGCCCAACCGTTCGTTGAGCGCTTTCATCAATTCCGACCCGAGCTGGTCACCAGATTCTTCGCCTGCAACCAGGCAAATCGTGGGCATTTTTCCTGTCATCACGAACGCTCGTCCGATTGTCCCTTTGAGGTGACCCCGAACCTGGTGCCGTGCTCTATACCGATGACAAAAAGGCCGGCATTATCCGCCTTCTTGAGAGTCTCTTCTTTTTCCGCGATCAGTGCGCCACTCGCCTCAACTGCAATGCCGGCAAGGCCTGCTGCAGCAGCGAGGTCAATAGTCATGGGGCCGACGGTTGGAAGATCCACCCGCAAATCCTGGTTCGGCTTTGCTGTCTTTACCAAGACACCCGCGCGGCCTTTGGAACGGATCCTGCCAATGCGCTTGAGCTCCGCGCAGCGCTGCAGCATGGCGTCGGTCCCTTCTGCACCCTCAAGCGCAACGACCCGCCCACCAACAGCAATCGCCGCCTGACCGATATCGAGTTCACCGAGCTTTTCCGTCGCCCGCAAGGCCAACTCAGCGTCCCGCCAGTCTCCCTGGCTCGGCTGAACTTTGCCAAGCACACCACTTGAGGCAAGCAGTTGCGGCGCCACATCTTTGATCCCCACAACGCGATACCCCTCAACTTCAAACAGCCGGATCACCTTGGTCAACAGACTGTCATCACCGCCGGCCAGGGCCCGGATTATCGTCGGCAACCGCTTCAAGGTACCCAAATCGCCAAGTATGGACGTGAAATCAGGGCGCTTGGAGACACCTCCGATCAGAAGCACGTCCCGGCACCCGGTCTTTTTCAGAAATTTGTAAAGCCGGCCGATTTCGCCCCAGCCGAGTTCGGTATCGGCCTGTGCCCGCGTGCGTTCATCAGCCTCGCCCTTGATGGCGATAATCCTGAATTCACGTCCGGCGCTGCTGAGCGCTTCAGCGATCTGACAGGGCAGACTGCCATTGCCTGCGATCAGGGCAAGGCGTGGCTCCAGTCCCGTATCTGCCCTGTTCATCCGTCAGTCTTCGCTGCGCGGTGTGCAGAACCGGCGGTCTTCCTTTTCAAGGATGAAGTCGGTAACCGTCTTGACCAGGGGCTGATCGGCACCTTCTGCAGCAACAGCTTCCGCCCGGCTGCGCAAGGTTCCTTCGGTGCTCTCAAACAGCGCGCGATAAGCTGCCCGCAAAGCGTGGATCTGCTCCCGAGGCAAGCCCTTGCGCTTGAGACCAACCAGATTGAGACCGGCAAGACGTGCGCGGTCACCGATCACGGAACCATAGGGAATGACATCGAATTCGACCCCGGTCATTCCGCCGACAATCGCACCGGTTCCAATGCGAGACCATTGCCGGACCGCACTCAAGCCGCCCAGAATGACGAAGTCGTCAAGCTCGACGTGACCTGCAAGCGTGGCGTTGTTCGCCAGAATTGCGTGATTGCCGACCTGACAATCGTGGCCGACATGCGAGCTCATCATGAACAGGCAATTGTCACCGACCCTGGTATAGCCACCGCCACCTTCCGTACCGGGGCTCATGGTGACATGTTCACGGATCTGATTGTTGGCGCCGATTTCCAGAAAGCTCACTTCACCCGCAAACTTGAGATCTTGTGGCTTGTGACCAATGCTGGCGAAGGGAAAGATATGCGTTTTGGCACCCACACTCGTGTGGCCCGTGACGACGACATGCGACTCCAGGATAACTCCGTCAGCAAGTTTCACGTTCGGGCCAACTGTAGAATAAGGCCCGATTCGAACGCCCTCGCCGATTACGGCCCCGTCTTCGACTATGGCCGTTGGATGTATGTCAGTCATATTTCCTCACGCATCTACCAGCATGGCGCTGACTTCAGCTTCTGCGACCTTGTTGCCATCTACCTTGGCAACGGCGTCAAACTTCCAGATGTTGGAGCGTTGCTTGATCTTCTTGACGTGGAAATGAACCTGATCACCAGGCTCAACAGGCCGGCGGAACTTCGCCTTGTCGATGGTCATGAAATAGACAAGCTGCGGCGGCGCATCGTCACCACGGGCATGAACGCAAAGGGCCCCGGCGGTCTGTGCCATGGCTTCGATCAGAAGAACACCCGGGAAAACGGGCCGCTCCGGAAAATGTCCGGTGAAGTGCGGTTCGTTGATGGTGACGTTCTTGATGCCGATGCAGCTGTTGTCGCCATCCATCTCTATGATCTTGTCGATCAGAAGAAAAGGATACCTGTGCGGCAGCAGCTTCATGATCCGCATGATGTCTGCGCTGGCAAGTGTTTTGTTTTCTGCGTCTTCCATATAATACCCCTTGGCGAATTACCGCCGCAAAGTCCTGTTTGTATTCCGTTTACGATCCGCCGCCACGCTCTGCAAGCTTTCTGACGGCAGCGACTTCACGGAACCACTGTTTGACCGGCTTTGCGGGCGTGCCGCCGTAGCGTCCCCCGGCAGGCAAATCATCGTTGACTACGCTCACCGCGGCCACCTGCGACCCCATGCCGATCGTTACGTGACCACGCACACCGGTTTGCCCGCCAATGGCGACGAAGTCCTCAAGCGTGCAGCTTCCGGAAAGACCGACCTGAGAAACGATCACGCAGTGACGTCCGACCACGACATTGTGGCCAATCTGAACCTGGTTATCGATCTTCGTGCCTTCGCCGATGATGGTA
>MDSZ01057981.1_pt1 | contig 13992 bp, 14 predicted proteins | sample 811201 | NCBI WGS metagenome assembly MDSZ01 (sample SAMN05326647, study PRJNA326480) | marine metagenome | isolation source: seawater | place: Indian Ocean: North | collected 2010
CCGCTCCGTCCGCACCGTCCGCTCCAGCAGGGCCCTGAGGGCCGTTAGGGCCACTGAATCTACCAAGATCTATCCAGTTTCCTGTATTGCTCCATACGTGGACATGCCCAGTAGAATTAACTAAGAAACCATCTCCTACATCTCCGATGTATATTTCTCCAAGATCGGATGTGTCGTTCACCTTCCCAACTATAGTGAAGGAGGTACCATCCGCTCCGTCCGCTCCGTCCGCTCCGTCCGCTCCGTCCGCTCCGTCCGCTCCGTCCGCTCCAGCGGGCCCCGCCGGTCCAGTTAGGTCTATAGAAGCCCAAGACCCTCCTGAACATGCTCTGAATTCTGATTCAGAAGACAAGTAGTACAACCTACCATCTGTATTGGAATCGCAGGAAGGAAGATCAGACTCTACCTGAACAAGGAAAACGTTCCAATCCTCCAATTCTTCCGACTCTTCGCCAGTAATATCTTCCGTTCCGGAGCAACCCGATAGGGTGGTAACAGTCATCATTAGTGCTAGTAGAATCGCCAATGCGTTCGTTCTAGTTCTCTTCATGCCGCTTCGAGAACTGCAGGGCTACTTAATCTGACGTTTCCAAAACCTATTCTACCCTGAAGTCTGACACCTCTTTCAGACCTTTTCGGACTATGTTCGGAATCTTAGCCCCATCTGCTGGATAGCCAACTGGCATGAGTAACATTGCATGTTCGTGATCCGGCCTCTCTAGGATCTCCCTCAGGAAACCCATAGGAGATGGTGTGTGTGTTAGCGTTACGAGTCCCATATTGTGGATAGCAGAGATAAACATCCCAGCAGCAATCCCACAAGACTCCTGTGAGTAGTAGGTTGGAGATTTTTCTCCATTGGCCGTCTCCCTCTGTGATTGTCTGAAGAGTACCACTACCCATGGTGCATCAGTGATGTGCTCCTTCACGTGATCAGTTCCCAACGGTTTCAGGACCTCTTCCCAGGCTTCGGGAATCCTCTCTTCGTAGAATCTCCTCTCTTCCTCCTCGGCAGCTTCCCTAATACTTCTCTTCAGCTCATTATCGGATATCGCCACGAAGGTCCAGGGCTGTAGATTGGCACCAGAAGGAGCAGTACTGGCAGTCTTTATTGCCAATTCAATCAACTCACGAGAAACCTTCTTGTCTGAGAAGTGTCGAGTAGTACGTCTCGAATCCATCTGTTTGTAGAATGACCTTGCTCTTTCAAGCATCTGAGAACTTTCCATTTCGAAGTAGTCAAGGGGCACGAATCCTCTATCGTCGTCGCCTTCTCCCACGGGCATGCTCAGTCACGTTTAGCCATCAAGGCTGCCATAGCGACCGAAGCCATAGTCAAAGATATTGCAAACCCCGGGAGAACGCCATTATCCTCTTGGCATGAAGTCTCGGAACCACCCCATGTTCCATTGTCAAACCAGCAGTCGGACCAAACCTTCCATCCGAATCCAACTTCTGGGACCTGAGATTCTGAGCCATCATCACTCTCAAGGATGAATTTCCAACTCATGTAAGAATATCCAGGCTCTGTTTGATGAAGTCCTACGAATGAGGTTCCACTTTCAGATAGTTCCATCACGACTTCCTCTGGGGGGTAGCATACACCGGAGTTAATACATACTTGGGTCACCCATCTTATGGAGGAAATGTTGGACTCATCGTCTACTTCGAGTCGAATTTCGTAGCTGCCTCTTGAGCTTGCAGGAATAACCTCTTCGTAATCTATCGTGGAGATGCCAGTTCCATCAAGACTGATCGAGAAGTTTTCCCCTTCTTGTGCCGCGCTGACAGAGAAAGACAGCATTGAGGCAATTACCAGCGCAACAAGCTTTCGCATGAATCGGCGTGAACCCCATCGCAAATTAATGCTGACCACTCAGACTTCAAGATTCCACAGGTCATCGCCAATCCAGTGAATCGTCGAGATCGCCTTCCCCTTAGTCATAGACATCATCTCTTCTCCCTCTACAATCGCAGTACCTGTAGCAATCGGCTCTCCTGTCTCTTGATTTCTAATCCAGACGAAGTCGCCTACCGCAAGGGATGGATCTGCGATGTGAACCCCGGCCCCCATGCAGTCCGCCCCGTTCCTTAGAAATGGGATTGCTCCGTCGTCTACCGCCACCCATGATCTCTCGATCTGCCAAGCAACAATTCCCTTCAATGTGGGATACCAACCCATTTTGCCCGCAACATCAATCCTCATCGCCAGAGGGACCCTGTCGACTAGAATCAGATCTACCTCCTGGTAGTGAGCCTGCTCTAGGAAGCCAGAAAGATCCACCTCGTGACCTATCCACGCCCCTAGCTCCTCAGCAACATCCCTTATTTGTTTGAGTCTAACAGGAGTCCTTCTCCTCAGTCTCTTCTCTACCACAACCACTGGTCGACGGCCGTGCGCAAGAACTTACCGAGGCGTACAGTTGAAGCGCTGAGGCTCTAGCGAGGGGCATGCTGGCGATTTGTTTGGACCTTGAGGGTGTGCTGATACCCGAGATATGGATAAATGTCGCAGAAAGAACCAGAGTCAAGGCGCTGAGGAGGACAACTAGGGACGAGCCTGACTACGACCAGTTGATGAGCTTCAGGCTTGGGATTCTGGATGAGAACAACATCAAGATAGACGACATCACCTCTGTGATTAGGAGCATGGATCCCTTCGATGGAGCTAACGACTTTCTTTCCTCACTTCAGTCGAGATGGCCCACACTCATTCTTTCCGACACATTCTCACAGTTCGCAGGGCCGATGATGGCCAAGCTCGGTAATCCCACTCTGCTTTGTCACACACTGGTCATCGAAGATTCAGGGAGGATAGAGGACTGGGAGATAAGGTGCCAGGACCACAAGAGAAAGACTGTCGAGTCACTGCGCCAGATGAACTACCAAGTTATTGCTGCAGGGGACTCTTACAACGACACTACGATGTTATCTTCAGCTAGTGCAGGCATTCTCTTCCGTCCACCGAACAACGTTGTGGAGGAGTTTCCGCAGTTCCAAGTAGCAATGAACTACTCTGAGCTGATGGAAGCCATAGAGTCCTACGCATCCGACCTCGGCGAGCGTTGGTAGCAGGATTATCTCTCCAATCGTTTGAAATAAGGTTGGCAGGTCGGCGGGATGCATGGCGAAGTGGCACGGCATTTCCCGTAGGAAGCCTACTGGCGGTCGCTTGAAGCGACCTAACAGGTACAGGGGGAAGAGAAGGACTGAGGTAGCGAGCGAGGAGCAGCTGGCATTCGTCGGAGAGAAGGATGCACGGAAGAACTACCGTAAGAGGGCTGGCTCTCAAACAGTTAGAGCCCTATCGGTCAACCAGATCAATGTTAACAAGAAGGACGGTAAGACAATCAGAGCCACAGTGAAGAACGTAGCAGGTAACGATGCCGATCCAAACTATGTCAGGAGGAACATTGTCACCAAGGGAGCGATTCTAGAAACCGATGCTGGAATGGTCAGAGTCACCAGTCGCCCGGGAATGCATGGCGTGGTTAGCGGAGTTCTCGTAGACGAGTGATTTCGCGAAGCCCTCAAGGCACACACCTCTCAGGGTTGGAGCGATAGCATGGCAGCTAAGCGAGAGGAGATGACTCTATGGACAGGCTACTTTGACTCAAGATTTAGTCGCTCAGAAGGTCGCAGGGTCCCCAAGGAGGCTAGCATCCCTAGGCCCACATTGGAAGCAGTCGTATGGGCGGCACGCAGCGCAGGAATCCGAAAGATGAGGCAGGAGCCGGAGGCCAGTCACCCCTCTAGGCCATATGCCAATGAGGGCAGGCTGGTGATGCCTCCGAGTCATGCTCTCGATGTGACGGGGTCTACTAGCAAGGAAGGCGTCATTAAGTCGATAGGCAAACTACTTCGAAGAAGGTCCCAGGAAGCTAAGGAACAAGGCAAGGGCCAGGCTAGTGGGCCTGCACGGGGGGATCGCAGACAGAGAGCACAACGAAAGTCATTCAAGCACAGGAACGTCTCAAAGAGACGCTCGAAATTCGGGAAGAAGAGGTGATGAGATGATTGTGAATATCTCAGGTTACAAATTCGTGGATCTGCAAGACAGAGATGATCTCAGGATGCCCATTCTAGACCTTTGCACGAAACTAAATCTGAAGGGAACAGTCCTACTGAGTCATAATGGAATCAACTTTTTCGTGGCCGGTACAAAGGATTCGACAGACTCCCTAGTATCGTACTTCGAGGGGGACGAAAGGCTGACTGGAATTCCCCTCAGGGTCAGCTACTCGGAACACCAGCCGTTCCGAAGGATGCTTGTGAAGTGCAAGAAGGAAATCATCTCCCTCGGAAGAGACGACATCAGGCCTTCGGAGTTCACGGGCCCATACATCTCGCCAAAGCATCTTCAAACTATACTGGACGAACGTCAGGAGGTTCTTCTCCTTGACACTAGGAACGTCTATGAGACAAGAGTAGGAGCCTTTGAGGGTGCCATTGAACTTGGCATATCTTCATTCAGACAGTTTCCCGAAGCCATCGAGTCACTACCCGAGGAGTACAAGTCGATGACAGTAGTCATGTACTGCACAGGGGGAATTCGCTGCGAGAAGGCCTCTGCTGTGATGCTCAAGGCCGGATTCGAGGATGTCCGGCAGCTGGAGGGAGGGGTGCTGGGATACTTCGAAGAGTGCGGAGGAACTCACTGGGAGGGTGACTGCTTCGTCTTCGACCAGAGGGTTGCTCTCGATCACCAACTCGACGAGACAGAGTTCCAGATGTGCTTCAAGTGCAGGGAACCACTATCCTCCGAGGAGCAGAAGTCTGACAACTATGTGGTAGGGGAGCACTGCCCTTACTGCGTCTAGAGGGGTGAGTGACTTGTTTTCACTGGAGGAGGAGATCCTAGATCCTCAGACGTATATGTCTATCAGGTCCGGAGCAGGAATGAGGGCACGCTCCGATGAAGGAGCCGAGAAGGGACTAGGTCAGGAACTCTTCTCTGTGGTATTGAGGCTAGAAGAGACCGGTGAGCCAGTAGGAATGGGACGTGTTGTTGGTGATGGAGGCACCATCTTCGTGATTTGCGACATGGCGATTCTAGAGAAGTGGCAGAGATTGGGAGGGGGTACCATGATTATGGGGGCTCTAATGGAATATATACACCGGGAGGCTCCCCCCAGATCTTACATCAATCTGATGGCCGATGTCGACGGATTCTATGAGAGATGGGGTTTCGTCCCCTCTCTTCCCAACTCAAGAGGAATGGTTTTCAGGATGGAGTAAAAATTCCAAAGGTAATGGGATCAAACATTTTGTTATGCCATGATTCCGATTGAGAATAGCTCTTCAAGTTGTAATCAACCAATATTGAGCTATTCTACGGCAACAGTCCAGCCGAACTCGTCGGAGGCACGCCTTTGCTGAATAGCTGTAAGTGACTCATAGAGCTCCATTGCTATCGGACCAACTTCTCCACCGCAGTACTCAACAACCCTGTCTCCGTGCTCTATCCTGCCAATCGATGAGATTACAGCGGCTGTGCCCACACAGAAGCACTCGTCAGCTTCTAGGGCGTAGTCCACGTCCACCTTCTCCTCCTTGACTTCGTAGCCCTTTGACTCAGCGAGTTGCATCACAGAGGCTCTTGTGACTCCCGGTAGAATAGTTCCTGTAAGCTCAGGGGTCGAGATGATACCATCCTTAACGCAGAAGAAATTCGCAGCTCCAACCTCCTCTATGTACCTGTGATATACCGCGTCTAGATAGATTATCTCCGAGTAACCCTCCTTCTTCGCCATCTGCGAGGGGACCATCCCAGGGGCGTAGTTCCCAATCGCCTTCACCCCTCCCGAGCCTCCGGGGGCAGCTCTGTGGAATTCGTCTGAGACTCTGAGCGAGGTGGGTGTTATTCCGCCCTTGAAGTATGGTCCTACTGGAGAGACGTAGACTAGGAATGTGTACTCGGGAGCGGGCGCTACTCCCAGAATCGCTCCACTTCCGAAAAGGAGAGGCCTGACGTATAGCGCTCCCTTGCCTATGGGCGGAACCCATCTAGAATTCTCCCTGACTGTCCGCATGACCGCGTCGAGGAACATCTCTTCGGGAACGGGAGGCATTCCAAGCCTCCGTGCCCCGTCCTGCGACCTCCTTGCATTATCCAGTGGCCGGAAGAGAACTATGCTACCGTCTTCGGCGTGCTGAGCCTTCATCCCCTCAAACAGACCTTGGCCGTAATTGATTACTCCCGCAGCCGGGGAGATACTCAGATTCTGGAAATCCTGCATGGACCCCGTCTGCCACTCCTCACCCTGCTTGCAGGAGGCAATATACATACGATCAGTTTCCGTGAAACTGAAAGTGAGAGAGTCCCAATCGACCGCTGACCTCGAACCCTCCTGCACTTCTCGCACCCCTTTTGTTCGACAGGGGACCGCCCCGGCTTTCAACGGTTGCGCTGGAGGCCCCCCCGGCATGGTTATGGCCTCTCACGATGACGTGGGGTAAGGCAATAAGCCTGAGTACGCGATATAGGTGATTTAGTGCAGTGGAGCGAGGAGGTCTGCATCGTCTCTGGAGACAATAGAGCGTGGCCCGACGAGCCTAATACGGTCATAGAGCTATGGTGCAGGGCTAAGTCAGGCCACTCTGTACTTCTGTTGGTGAACGGACTCAGGCCATATGTCGAGATCTCCGATCCAAAGTCAGACGATACTTCTCAGGAACCGGATTTACTAGGCAACGCTACCTCAGTTAAGGGGGCGTATGGCGACCCCGAGTCCAGCGGTATGAAGCTCTCACAGGATGGGGTCACAAGGCCACACTATCGAATTTATGTTAGAGATACGACGAAGGTGAGAGGAGTTCGAAAGAGCCTCTCGGATCAGGGTTGGACAGTGACTAGCGCGGATATTCTCTTTTTTCAGAGACTATTGCTGGATCTGGACTTGGGACCTCACATAATGATGACAGGTGAGGTTCTATGGGCCGATGAAAGAGCTCCCGAGGGGGCAAAGACCCCGGAGAACACGGACAGAGAATTAGCAGAGAGGAGAATCCAAGAGATCGGGGGATCCGGGATATATCCTCTTGACATGATCGTCTCCTGTGACCTTGATGGATTGAAGAGAACTGATCCCTTTCCGGCGCCCTTCGTGACCATGTCGTTTGACTTGGAGACTAGTATAACTAACAATACAATTCTCTGTGCCGCAGCGGTCATCGACAGAGCAGGAGTGAGGACAGAGTATCCGATTATCGGTGCAGAGACAGAGATACTTGAGAAGCTCACAGACGTCGTCCGTTCTGAGGATCCCGACTTTATCACGGGATACAACATTGACAACTTTGACCTACCTAGAATGGAGGAGAGATCCGAGTACATCGACACCGAGTCAGAGATGGACAGGGCAACTCTTCTTGGCTGGGGGAGGGTTCCTGTGAACGAAACCGAGACAAAGAGGGGCTGGAGGAAACCAGGAAGGGCATTCCCCAACCGAGAGCAGAATAGAGTCTGGACGATCAAGGGCAGGATACCTCTGGATGCATGGTGGCAGGCCAGACAGACTCTAAGGCCTCAGAGGGAATCCCTCCGTTACGTATCTCGCCTTCTGTGGCCTGATGACGAGGAGATGCAGAAGATGGACATAGATGCGAGTAGGATGGACGAAGAGTGGGCCGAGAGGCCAGATGAGGTTCTCGAATACTGTGTTAGGGACACTGTACTTCCATTGGACATCTTGGACAAGATGAAGGCAATTGCCAGGAAGGAGGCCCTCGCCTCCGTGGCTCTTACCACAGTGGATATCGCTGCCACCAGCACTACCAGTCGCTGGATCGACTCTCTAGTGATACGATTGGCTGATAGGAGCGGGGTAGCAGTACCTAATACAAACCAAGGCCCAAGAAAGCAGGGCAAGATAGCCGGAGGATACGTTCACGAGGTAGAACCAGGCGTCAAGCCTTGGGTCGTAGTTCTTGATTTCAAGTCGATGTATCCTTCGATAATGATTTCCAACAACATCTGTTCTACAACTTTGGTGAGAGATGGGAGTGAGGACGAATCACACATTGTATCTCCAGTGACAAATACGAGATACATCTCTAAGAAGGAGAGATCCGGACTGGTACCTCAGCTATTGCAGGAGCTCATGAACAGTCGCGATCGTCACAAGGCTGCACTCGCGAAGGCGAACCAGGAGGGCGATCAGTCTGAGGCCTTCCTACAGGACCAACTTCAGTACGCTGTGAAGATACTCATGAACTCCTTCTACGGAGTATTCGCATCTAGCTTCTACAGGTTCACTCACCCCAGCTTGGGAGCAAGCATCACTGAGTGGGCACGCCACAACATTAAGGAGATAATCTCCAAGGTCGAGGAGGACGGTGATGAGGTAGTCTACTCCGACACCGATTCTATCTTCGTGATCGCTCCAGTTGAGGGAGCTCCTATGAACAAGCCCCCCGGAGGAGAAGATCTTGAAATCTGGGAGAAGACTAAGGTAACCACTCTTGAGTTTGGCAAGTCACTAGCGGAGAGATTCACCAGAGAGGGTGCCGAGCTGGAGTTCGAGACTGCACTCTCTTCTTTCTTCAGTCACGGGGCAAAGAAGCGTTATGTTGGCCGAGTGATTTGGCCTAGGGAGGAGATGTTGATCAGGGGTTACGAGGTCAGGCGTACTGACTCGTTTCAGCTACTTTCGGACACAATGACAGATATGTTCGAGATGATACTGGACGGCAACACTACTGGTGCAGTAGATATGACCAAATCCGTCATCGACAGGGTCAAAGCTGGAAGCGTGGAGACTTCTCAACTCGTCATTAGCCGCTCTTGCAAGGGAAAGTGGAATAGCAAGAAGGAGGAGTGGGATTTCAGCGTCTACAAGAACGAGGACGGACTCCCCTATGTCAGAGCAGCTAAGCAGAGGATAGCAGAAGGATTGCAGTTTACCCCTGGCATGAAAGTCGGTTACGTCGTCACTAAGCCGGAGGAGGGTGAAAAGAAGCTTGGAGTCAGAGCATGGTTGGTTGACGAAATAGGGGGGGACCCTCCAGAGTACGACAGAAAGTACTACGCTGAGAGACTAGCCAAATCACTCGGACGAGTCACAGAGGCCTTTGGATGGGACGAGAAGAACCTCCTGAAGGGCAATAGACAGAGCAAGTTGGATCTCTGGACACCCAAATAGCCGCAGGATTGATTTCTCACTTCTTAGTGCCACGACGCATGGCGAGACCACGTGAGCTAGCTTGTTTGATTGCCTTGACGCTCCTTTCTTCCATGCTAGCAGGATGCACAGACCTGCTAAGCAACAACAGTCCACCCACAGCTACCATGTCCATCACTCCTAGCGGGACTGTAAAAACAGGGGATTCGGTGACGTTCAGTGCTGCAGGATCCTCGGATCCAGATGGTGACCCAATGACTTTCGAGTGGAGGTTCGGGGACGGTAATACCGGAACCGGACTAACCACAAGCCACTCTTACAACCAACCAGGGGAGTACATGGCAGAACTTGCCGTGGGAGACGGAACACACGAAGCTAAGGTTACGCAGTCCATCACAGTTGTAGATTCCTCGGCTAGAGAGCCCAAGGCTGTAATCTCCTCTGACAAGGACAACGACTGCGATGGTGAGGAACCTCCAAGCGGTAGTTTCGTCATCGTATGGGTTTGTGAGTCAGACAAGGACATCAACGACAGAGAGGTAGTGGTCTCCACTAGCATTACCCTTGATGGCTCCGGTTCATGGGCGGGCTGTGACCCGGATGACTCCAGCTGCTATGCGGACGAGTACCTAGTGGAGTGGAGGTGGGACTTGGACACATACACGGACTCTGACAACGATGGAATTCCGGACAATGATGTCGATGCCACAGGCGAGACCTACACATGGGAGGACAGACCAGCAGGGGCATGGGAGGTTAGGCTTACTATAGTGGACAACAACGGCTTTGAGGACAGCACAGATTCCATGGTCTACGTAAACTACCAGGGTGTATGGGCGGACTTCGTTATCGACAGGGCAGCTCCAAACGCAGTGATCATGACCTGGGCTTACCCGGTTAATTACGATGAGGAGTCCAAGGATAGAATTCGATACATGAGGGCAAAACTGTCCTACCCGCAGCAAGACGATGATCAGCCACTTGGAGGAATAGGTCAGACCACCAACAATAGGCTGGATATGTACATGTATAACAGCACCGAGGAGGAGGTTGCCAACACCACTGGAATAGAGAACGACAACAGAGATGCCGGTGAGTGCGGAAGCGACGAATACTGTGTTTGGATGGTCATTGGAGGATCTACGGTAAGGGGATTCCAACCAGGCGATTGGACTGTTGACCTCGAGAATGCCGAGACTCACAACACAAATGTCAATCGATTCGTGATAGAGCTTCAGTACCGGTGAGTCTACTCTTGGCGCTAGAATTGCCCGCAATCAAGGGGTAGCATACCGAAAACCGTGGGGAACGGTTCATAAACACCTCTTCGGTCGGCGGGCCACCTTAGAGGTGTAAACAATGGGTTCACAATGGGAAGATAAGAGCAAGCCGCATCTGAATATCGTGTTCGTCGGTCACGTCGATCACGGAAAGTCGACAACGGTCGGAAGACTGTTACTGGATAGCGGACACATAGAAGCGCATATAATCGAGAAATTTGAGCAGGAAGCAGCAGAGAGGGGAAAGGCCGGTTTCGGCTTCGCCTACGTGATGGATGGCCTGAAGGAGGAGAGGGAGCGAGGCATCACCATAGATGTAGCTCACAAGGAGTTCTTCACTCCCAAGTACTACTTCACCGTGATAGACGCACCTGGTCACCGTGACTTCGTAAAGAACATGATTACCGGTACTAGCCAAGCTGATGCCGCTGTGCTAAACGTAGCTGCAAATGACGGAGTGAATGCTCAAACGAAGGAACACGCATTCTTGGCCAAGGTTCTTGGAGTAAAGCAGCTAATTGTCAACATCAACAAGATGGACATTAGCGGAGTAGATTGGTCCGAGGATAAGTTCAAGAGCGCAGTTGAGGAAGTCTCCAGCCTTCTCAAGATGGCAGGATTCAAGCCCGATGACGTTCCGTTCATTCCATGCAGCGCTCTAGCTGGCGACAACATCTTCAACAAGAGTGACAACACTCCTTGGTACAGCGGCCCGACTCTTTTCGAGGCCATCGATGCTGTGGAGATGCCTCAGCATCTTGAAGACAAGCCTCTGAGGCTTCCAATACAAGATGTCTACAAGATCAGCGGAATCGGAACCGTCCCAGTTGGCAAGGTCGAGACAGGCGTACTGGAGAGAGGAAAGACAGTAGTTTTCAATCCCAGTCAGAAGTCTGCCGAAGTTAAGGACATAGAGATGCATCACACCAGTCATGCAAAGGCTAAGCCTGGAGATAACGTTGGCTTCAACGTCCGTGGTCTAGCAGCAACGGATATCCGAAGGGGAGACGTAGCAGGATACTCGGACAACGAGCCTATGTTCGTAAGACACGACGAGACTTTCGTGGGCCAGATCCAGCTAATGGACATCCCGAAGGCAATTGGAGTTGGCTATACCCCAGTGTTCCACGCACACACATCTCAGGTTGCAGTTAGATTCGTCGATTTGCTTGAGAATGCAAAGACCAAGGAGGCTAATCCGGCTTTCCTTAAGACAGGAGACGCAGCACTGGTAAGATTCGCTCCTACGAAGCCAATGGCAATTGAGGAGATGGCAAACTTCCCCGAGCTTTCTCGATTCGCGATTCGCGATATGGGCAAGACAGTGGCTGCAGGCGTATGCATGAAGATCGAGAAGAAGTGATTCTCACTGGTGAAGAGAATGTCGGTTGTCACGACGATTAAGCTGACCGGCGACAACCACCAAGACGTTGACATGGTCTGCCATCAGATAAAGGCAATTTCCGACGAAACGGGGGTGGATCTTAGGGGACCTATACCCCTTCCAACTAGAAGGCTAGTAGTACCTTGTAGGAAGAGCCCTGATGGGGAGGGTTCCGAGACATGGGACCACTGGGAGATGAGGATTCACAAGAGGCTGCTGGAGCTTGTCACAAACACGGCCAAGGACGAAAAGTCTCTGAGAAAGGTTTTGAGGATTCCCATTCCAGACTCGGTAACTATCGAGTTATCCCTGAGGAACCTGAACTGAGTCTAGTCTCTAAATCCAAAAGCCTCTTGCTTTGCCAGAGAACCCATCGGATCCCAAGCCGGCAGCTTAATCGGCTCACCGTCCAAACCAGAGACCATCTCTTTCGTAAGATATTCCTTAGGAGATGCAATCTCGAACATGTGCTCGTCGAACCAGTTGTCATTCATGGTGAAGAAGCCCTTTTCGCCGGAGTTCTCTGCGCCCCATGAGTTCTCCACTCTCCACCTCCTAGGACTCCCGTCCACAACGTCTACTCCTGTGAATAACATTGCATGCGTCATCATGGTCTGACCGAACTTTAGCCTGTCGGACTTCTCCATTCCATAATCCACTCCATAGAGCTCCTCGAGCTCGTAAAGATTTGCGTCCCATAGGCCCCTATTCCTCTCCATCTGCTTTCCTACGTCGCAACCCATCCAGACAGGAACTCCATCCTCGAGTATATTCTGGGTAACAGATTTCATCTCATCCGATGGTACATTTAGGTAGACGACCGGAGGACCGCCAGCTACGTTCTGTAGATAGTCTACCGTATATGTCCGGTAATATTCGTTCCTAGGGTCGTTTACTATGCAAACGTAGTCCTCCCAATCAACTTCGACGTATTCCTTAGCGAACTCAAGGGGAGTCATTTCTCCCTTTCTGTGGAATTTCTTGTCCTTGTCTCTCCACTGCCAGTCAAACTTCTCCGGAGGAGTACCAAGATGAATGCATAGAATCTTCCAAATATCAGACATCCTAGATTCCTTGTGTTCCCTCGCTTCTTCTTGTGAGCCCCCGTCTTCTAGGATCCCTCTCAACTCGCTAGCTGAAGTTCTGAGTATGTCCTTAAGAACAGTATTCATCCATCTTGTGCTACTGCTGCTATTAGATTCAGGATATGCTGATTTGGGAACGAGACCATGCTTCCTGATTAGGTTCATGGCCATATTCCATTGACCACCATCGCCAATCGGGTCACTTAGAAGAAAGTGTATCGTACGATCATCTACTGGCCTGTCAGAGGTCTCAATTATTGCCTCGAGAAAGTGATTAGATCTCTCGAACTTATCCCAGAAGTGCAGGTGTGATTGGCTGAACTCGAAATCCTTCAGATTCATCTTCTTCATCGCACCCACTCTGAAAAGATTGAGTGTCGCAAAGAGCCAGCACCTTCCACTCCTCTTCTGATTAGTAACCGACCAATCGTCTAGCTTGATGCTGAAGGAGAAATCCATGTTCTGAATCAGGCTCCTGCTAAGTGCAAGAGATGGAAGATCATTGTTGCTTACGGCGTTCTGGGCGATCTTTGCAGATTGATCATTGTCGAACTTCTTTCTGAAAACATCAATCTGAGAGTCTGAAATCTCCTTGGTCATTATTTCTGCCTCATTTTATCGAACCTACAAGAGCGTTAGAACCTGCCTCTATACGGGAGCTGCCTCTGCGAAACCAGCGGAAATTAGTATCTCAGCAATCATTGGCTGGCAGAACTCTACGTCTCCCTCCTCTAGAGCAACCTCTGAACCATCTTCCATCAGAATTGGATCTTCCATATCCTTCAGAACCTTGATTCTGACCAGCCCAACAGAATTTTCATCGTACCCATCATCCATACTCCTTGACTCCGCGGTGGAAGCGGCATGTTCGGGAAAAACATCCATTTCTCTTATCCTATCCTCCTCATCGACATCAGGATCTTCCCAATGTTCATCCGATGAAGCTGGAATCTTGGCTCTAACCTCATCGAAATCTTGACTATACTCCTTCAGAGTATCCGATACATCACTGCCAGACTGGTCTTCTTGGCCCTCTGAAGATCCGAGCATTATCGACCAAGAATTTGAGACCTTGTACTTCTCGGTAAGGTCCCTAATTCCGTTGTAAAACACCCTTTCCG
>MDSZ01069431.1_pt1 | contig 13992 bp, 9 predicted proteins | sample 811201 | NCBI WGS metagenome assembly MDSZ01 (sample SAMN05326647, study PRJNA326480) | marine metagenome | isolation source: seawater | place: Indian Ocean: North | collected 2010
GAGATTTCGATAGTTGTCAAGGAGTTATTCCTACAACTGAAGACCTACCTCAATTACGTCCCGCTCCTAATCAGGAAACGAACCTGATTGAACCAGATATATGCTCTCAACCCGGCACTAGCCCTGTATGTGTCTCAAATTACATAACCGGAGAATTACCAGATGGAGACAAAGATGTGTTCGCAGTCAATGTTTCTGCAGGCGATTTTGTGATGCTAATCTTGTCAGCAGCAAGTGCTGATCTCAAGATTGAGACTCACTTCCAGGATGCTACCACAGAGACTGAACTTGGACATTTAATAGACATCGCAGTTAACACATCAGTTGACATCAATCAACGAATATTCATCCCAGTATCCGATGATGGCAGATTACTGTTCACGGTATCCAGCCAAAGCCCGGATACATTATGGGCAACCGATCTCTATGTTTTCGATACAACTTCCAAAGTCATCTTATACAATTTGAACAGCATTGTATCGTATGGTCCAGCAACACATTATGTTTCGCTAAATGATGCGCAATCACTCACAATGCTGCAAAGCAATGATTACGACACTTCCGAAGAAGTAAGTGCGTTTTATCGACATGTCACTGGGCCTGACACATACACTAACTGGACCGAAATCGGTCTGCAAGATAGAATCCTTGGGCTGGAAGGTTCTGATGGAATAGAAATTTACTGGGATTGTATGTGCCGTACTGAAGCCAAAATAGACCTAGTCAACCACTATGATGCTGGATTTAGTGGTGATGCACCTGGACTCATGCCGATGAGTGCAACAAGTGATAATTCATCTTACCCACTATTGAACATGGATGGCAATGCTGTATCTGGCGAATTGACTCTATTCATGGGCGATTATCAAGATATATTGCGTGTAGAAACAACAGGTTGGAATGAATCGATTCATCTTGTCGCTGTTACAGTCGAGGGAGATATTGAAGATTTAGAAATCACAATTTGGGATATCGAACAAAGTACCTGGGAAATCCATGATTCTGTAACAAAAACCTATTCCATGAACTCGATTGAAGCATCACTCGAAGTTGGTTTAGGAACCCACTTTATCCGCATACAGCACATCAATGGAAGTGAGGCATTAGGCGAAGATTCTGAGTCGGTAAGTTGGACTATTCGAACGTCAACTGCTGTTATTGATGAAGGCGAAGAACCTTGGTTCCCACCTTCTGATGAGGTGAAAGAAGCTGCTGATGTATTCTATTGGATTATTGGTGGTCTGCTGATTTTACCTTTCCTTGTATTCCTAATCAGTATCAAGCGTGAGCAGAACTTTGCTCAAGAGTTGGCATCGAAGAAAGATCGTTTAGCCTGGCTACGAAAGAGGCTTGACAAAGGTGAATTCGTTCAATCGGACATCAGCCGTGCATTGCGAGCAATTTCAACTCTTGAGTGGGAGGAAGCAATTGCTGCATGGGGTGAAGAAGATATTCGCCATCATACTGAGGGCGTAGATCTAGCAATTTGGCGACTTGATGAAAGAGTTGCCAAAGAAAATGGTTGGCCAATCCTAATTGGAATTAGGCCGAATGAAATCGATTGGGAAGTCGCTGCAATCAGATTTGAGGCACCGGAAGGACAGCACTGGGAAGTTGCTAAAGTTCAACCTCGACTACTAACTCGAGGTAATGAGATATTCTTGGATACTGTAAGTAGTGGAATGCGATTTTTCTTACAGGTCGAGTTAACAGGAGATGCAAGTTCATTGGACGTGCACCTCTCAGGAATGGTTTCTGGAGAACCAATGGCTGCTAAGCCGTCAAAAACACTCACCAGACTACTCGAAGAGGAATAATCAACCTCTTCGGTATCTGGCATCGTCAAGAATGTGATCGATTAAATCACCACTACCGCTTAGAGAATCTCTCAATTCTTCTAACTGCTTCTTGGTACCTTTGTCAAACTTCTTCGGCATGTGAAGTTTGCACAATACAACAACATCTCCTCGTCCAATTCCCCGACTGCTTGGAACTCCCTTATTCGGAATTGTAACAGTGTCTCCGGAATTGGTACCTGCTGGAACTTTGATTTTCAAATTCTCACCATCGATATGTGGTAACTCAACTGTTGTTCCCAAAACCAGGTCGGAATAACCCAGAGGAAGTGACATAATCAGGTCCATTCCATTGCGTTCAAACCATGGATGTTCTTCGACTATCAGTTCGATGAACAAGTCACCTGCGACCCCTTGTCCATGAGGAGGAGGGTGCCCCTTGCCTCGCATGCGCAATCTTGTTCCATCTGTTGCGCCTTTTGGAATATTGAATCTGAGAGTTTGCGATTCTGTTTGCAAACCATCGCCAGAACAAGTTCGACATCTTGCTGTAGCGATTCTACCGCTTCCTTCGCAAGTTGGACATGGTCTGACTGTGTCCTGAACAAATGGTCCGATCTGTTGTCGGATTCTCACCTGGCCATTGCCACTACATTCTTCACAAGACGATGTCACTCCATCCTTGGCTCCTGTCCCTTCACAATCAACACAAGCTATGGGTAAATCGACTTCGATTTCATCCTTGGTACCTTCCAAAATTGCCTCCAAGCCAATCTCATGACGAACTAGGATGTCGTGACCTTGCTTTTGTGTTGAACGACGTCGACCTCCACCGAATATGTTTGAGAAGAAATCGCCACCTAGGATATCATCCAAATTGATGTTGAAACCTTGGAAACCGCCTGGTCCGAAGGGTGAACCTCCGGGAGAGTTATGTCCGAATTTGTCATAATTTGCTCTCTTTTGAGAATCGGATAAAACAGCGTATGCCTCCTGAATTTCCTTGAATTTTTCATCAGCATCCTCTGCATCATTCTTGTCTGGATGATATTTCCGAGCCAATGATCTGAAGGCTTTTTTCAGCTCCTTATCATCTGCTTCGCGAGAGACCCCAAGGACCTCGTAGTAATCTCGCTTCTCAGACATGGGTGAGCCTCGTATGTTTCATCCGGAGCGCCGGAGGTTCTTCAGTCCAACGCTCAAAGATCGCTTCCACAATTAGAACAAAACCGTTCTCCAACAGGATTCGGAGCCCCACATGTTTTGCAGGTAGGTTGCGGAGCAAACCCTCCTGGAGAAGAAACTGCAGCCACTCCGATAGGAGATGAAATGCCGTATGCCATTTCTTCAATAGAAGTAGAATGTACCTGCACTGGTTGGCTGATTACATTTGTTTCCTCATCGATGACAACCGCTTGCGCACCATCATCGGTCATCGATACCATCTCCATTGGCTGGGGTCTTTTCCTATCGGTCTCGATTGGCTGTATGGGCGCTATCGGCCTTTGAGCGATAACTGGAGATTCTCTGCTCCTTTGTGACAGGGTCTGTTGGCGAATTGCATCACGATCTTCTTGGCTATTACTGCCAAACATACCACCGATCCAATCTAGGAAAGCATCCATTGGCGACTTACGTCGTGTTGCACCTATTGTAGCATGAACACTACCGTCTTCGAACTGCTCATCGCCCGAAACACGTGCCTGAGCTCGACGTACATGCTCAGAATCAATCAACATCTCGACTTCAACTTCATCTTGAACTTCGAGATTTCCTCCTTGAGAACTCGAACCCATTACACTACCAACTTGACCTTTCAAGTTAGCATAAGCTTCGTCGGATAGATTGGAATCCATTTGAACATCTTTCTCCCAAACACCTTGTTCCTCAGCTTTGAAATGTCCAGAAACTGATTTCACAGCCTGGGAACGAACCCATTCATGGTCCTTGACCAATCTAGTTCTACGATAAAGGACAATTCCTATCGCCAATGCAATGATGTGTAAGATTACATCTAATTCAATTGAGATTTCTAACATCTCTTTGAGAGGTGTAACAATCAATCTCAATGTGTTCAAAATCAAGATTGGGACGATGAGAAGAACAAACGAAGTCAATTGACGCGCCATTTTCTCACCATTCTGTGGATTGGCACTACAAACATGAAGGTTTGTGCCTCATGACCGGTCTTTTGGTGCTCTGCCAGTTCTAAACAATCCATCCACTAGACCTAATGTGAATGCAGTATGGAGGATAAATAGCGCAAATGGTATTCCGAAGATGCTGGACATGTGTTCCTTGCGATAGAATACCGCTCCCATCAAGAAGAGGGTGATCAAATATGCAGCAGGAGCCCACCACCATTGGTCTAGAATGAAGATTAGTGCAATCCCAACTATCGGTAAAAATTCGCGTGGGTCGGCACGCTGAGGATGTGAAAACAGTACCTTTGTTCTCCAAAACCCATACCTATGGCACATTCTCCACCAATTTCCAATCGAAGAACGCTTGTGCATTCGAACATGTGAAACATCACTTCGCCACAATTCCCAACCTGCTGCCAACATGCGCATTGACAAATCACTGTCTTGACTGGTAATGAATCTCTCATCCCAACCATTGACCGCTCTTAGCGCCTCTACTCGATGAATACAGAACGCAGGGATTTTGGTCTTCTCACGGCCTTTGAATTGTTTGAATTGTCCTCCACCTGAGCCGATTGGAGTGGCTAAGGCACCTTCAATCCAAGATGCTACTTTGGTATCTTCATTTCCTGCTAAGGTAAGAGTCCCAATTGCACCAACCGGTTTGCCGAGTTCCTTTTCTAACTCCAGCATGTCATTGATTCTCAACTCAACATGATCTTTCTCGACCCAAGAATGCCCAATGATTTCCAAGCAATGTGTTACATCATCAGAAATGAGTTCAAGGGCCAAATTCCTAGCTTGAGCAACTCGTTTTCCCGGATTGTCAACCACAGTAATCTTCTTGCCATAACCGGAGAGGATCTCCAGAGTTTTGTCGGTAGAGCCACCATCTAGAACTAGAATATCAACCGACATTGTTTGTGCTAGTAGAGAATCAATGCACTGCGAGATGTGTGCTTCCTCATTGAGGACCGGGATTACAGCACACACCCGGGTTTCCATATATGCCGCTGCAACCGGGCAGAATGTCAAGGTTGGCCTGATACATTGATGCACTAAGGCCATCTGGAGGTAATATGGCTCGACTGAAGTTGACAGGTGTCGACGAAGGATTGAGTACCATGATTTCAACGAAAATCACCGGTGCAGATCATCCTGAAATTATTCTCGAAGCCATACAGACTCTGTTTCCGGAATTCAACTGCGGTTTGCCAAAAGAACCTCGATTTCCAACTGATTCAAATGACATGATAGCAGCAGAAAATATTCCACTGGATGGATTCTTAGATGCTTTACACAGCCAAAGAATTCTCGATACTGCATTGGATGCGATGAGCAGGAATCTGGATCCATCTGGCACCATGTTTGAGATCTCACGCCAAGCATTGATGGCGGGCAAAGTCGCATTCCCACTACCGGGTGAAACACCACTAGGAGGCGTAGTAGTCATCGAAATAGGTGGCCAAAATCTTGGAGATTGGCTCGAGGCTGCTACTTGGCATGCAGGTAGAGAAACTATACCGCGACATATCGGTGATGAATTGCAAATGGAAGAGGATGGAGAATCTTCTACCTGGCACTAATCGCTTGAGCGATTTCTAGGTCGGGACCTAACCACTCGACTTCATTTGGACCTTCACACCAACGGATTTTGTCGTGAACATGTAGTTTCATTTCGCCGGAAATGATTGTACACTCCATTACATGTAACCTAACAACAACATCGCCATGATCGAATATCCATGTACCAATTCTGTCCCCAACTACAACCTCTAGTTCCAACTCTTCTGCAATCTCTCTAACCAAACAAGAGCGTGCATCCTCGCCATCTTCGAATTTGCCTCCAGGAAACTCCCACCACCCAGCATGCTTCTCACTAGGCGCCCTACGTGCAGCAAGGAACTTTCCATCCTGAATTATCGCTCCTGCCCCGACATCGAGACAAGGGGGGCGTAACATTCGGTCCAGGCATTGTAGAACCAAGCCCTTGGCATCAGGTTGCTTCAATGGTAAATGTAAGAAGAAGCATGGTGTGGATTTTGTATTTGCATGTAATGTTCGATAGAGAACCTCATTGCAAAGATATTCACCTGCATCCTCAGAAATAATTGGAGAGTCGATCATCCTTTCAATATCCCAATCTTCGACTTTTATCGTCGAATACAAGTCGCCTTCACCAGAGATAGGTGTGTTCAAAACTTGTCGGCCGGAATTATCTGGAATCCTAAAATCAAGAATGTCCTTGGCCCTTACCTCTATGCGGGGATTGGTGGCATTCTCTGCTAATCCAATATGGATAATCGCTGCAAAGTTTCTGGTCGCAAGCATTTCTGCCACCAATTTTGAACCAGATTCATCAACGCTCAAAACATGAGATTCAATTTTGTGTCCCCGTACTTCCAAACCTGACACTGTGAGGGCAATCTCCCCAGAAATATTGACGTCATGTCCACCGAATGGCTCGAATCCGGTCACCAATATCGGCAGAGGCATAGTACGCTGTCAAAGCGGGGTCACAATGAGGTTTCCCTCCGCCACATTGACAAAGTTCGGCTTACGAGACTATTCTGATGGACCAACACTCCGATGAGATAGAAGTGGTCCTACCACCTCAACCACACGTAGTTGATGATGGCCCATCAAAGAGGGCTATCATCAAAGTCCTGTGGGATGAAATCTCTGGTGGAGTCGGAGTTTGGGGTGCATTTAAGCCAATTATTGCAGTTACTCTAGCATTGATTCCATTCCTTTATCTGGGCCAACATTTCAATCGTAACCATCAACGAGGGTTTGATTGGTTTATGCTTCAGATACCACTATCATTCACACTGATTTTGTGGTTGCTGCTGTACATCTGGTCAATTATTGATGCTTGGAAAGAAGCGAGCACCGGTGTCTCGAAGAAATCACCGCCAAACTTGGCTGGTAACTTCAATTGACCCATCCGCCATTCCAGACATGTCGGCTTTGTCATCTGAGTCAAACTCATCTGGTAATGAACCTGATAGGACATTGGATACTTCTGCTGATTCAATCGCCCAGTACATTACCGATTCACTATTGCTAGAGTGGCCAGGATGATCTGGATCTTCATGGTCGACTGGAGATTGATAGACCAAATTCACTAGACCCAACAAATGTCCAGCCTCATGGATAGTAACAGCTCGTTCGATTTCCTCTGCACTCGGTCGTCGAATCAGATTCTCAGATTCCTCAATCGAGTCCTTGAATAACGCTACAGTAGAAGCGTCCACGGCTACTCCTAGAACCGAAGAATCAGAATATTTGCCAGCAGGGAAAAGGAAGTACCAATTGAGAACATCTCCATTCATAGCATCATCACCAAGACTCCAACGTTTACTCCTAACGTCATCAGCATCCCAAGTCTCACCATGATTGAAATCGACCTTTTTCATGACGATTTCAACACCATCTGGTTTGTCGCATGATTCTACAAGGCGTGTCTTCAGTAAATCATCTGCAATTGGTTGATATCCATCCTCGTACAGAACATGGACTTTCAAACTCGTGAATTGGTCAGACTGTAAGCATGCAAGTGCTAAGCCTCCAGGTATTCCTCTCTCCTCAGGTAGAAATCCATCTTCAGCAATGCAACCCGAGAAGGATGCACAGATTATGATAAGTGTCAATGAAATTGCTCGCATGTAATCACCTAGAAATCATCGGGTATCTCGGTTGGGCTGAATAATTGTCCAGGCCCGGCGGCTTGAGATAATTGCCCTCTAACAAGGTGTTCCCACGACCTCATCATTCCGAGAGCCTCTGCCAAATTCAAGTCGACTTCTTCGATTGTGACTCGAATCAATGTATCGAGAATGTCCATGCGATCCCTGTCGACTAAGGACAATGCCTTGTCCAAATCAAATGAGGTCTCGCTCTCAACTGGCTCAACAGATAGTGGCCAAGGTTCTGCAAGTCTGAGCGGAAGTTCGGAAATGTGTTGCTCTAGACCGATTTTGAGTCGATTCACCCATTTTCCAATGACCAAACTGGATTCTAAGACTGGCATATTCAGTTGCTTGACCAAATTCACCATCCTTTCTTGAAGGGTGACCATACCTTCAGTAGATTGCATCAACGTACCTCTATCACTGTATTGTAATTGACGACCGTGCCGGGTTTAGAAGCTAAAGATTGGAGATACTGGTGGCCATAATGCTGCCATTGCTCTTGAGTCCACCCTGGTGGTAAGCCTGTAGGTGGAAGTGGAGGTGCAGGTGCAGCCGGTGGAGTTGGTGCATCCTGTGCAGGAGTTTGCGGAGCGATTTCAGGAACTGGCTTTGCCTGCATATCTTGTACAACCTCATCGGTTTGATCGGCTTCATCAGAGTCCTCACCACGACGAATTCTTCTCATCTGTACCATCGTCCATACAGCATATGACATTGCACCTAATGCAATCAGATACATTACCACTGAAAGCTGTGAATCAGAAATCTGGTTCGCCAATGCAGTGCCATCACGGTCAACTTCTTCCTTAACCATCAGAGGAGCAATAGAAATTCTCTCCTTTTCAACACCTGAATCGAGAAGTAGCAAACGATACTCAAGAGTGTCGCCTGTTTGACCATTGGCTGTCGTAACCAAGTTCACGCTAGCCAATTTGTTGGAAGGAACTTCTACAGTTGATTCAGCAACTGTTTCCCAATCATCACCAGAAACCAATTTCTGCAATACAAACGCAACTTCACCAGTAGACCCTGAGTTTCGAGCATTGAGTTCTAGAGTTACCGACTCGCCTGAAGTAGGGGTTGGATTCGACCAAGACCAAACTGTATCTGCGGCACGTAGGCTTACTTCAGGGCCAGATAAGGCTAGAGGCCAAGACGCAAATGGATCGTCTACATGATTACCTTCACTATCGAAAGGATTGCCAGAAGCATCAGAACCAGTAAACCATACATCGATTGTGTACGAAGGTAGTAACATCGTTGCTCCACCATCGGTCAAGTCAATATTTCCAGTCCAGAAGAACTGATCTTCAAATGGCGTTGTGTCAGGAAGCGCCATCGAACCTCTACTGATTTCTGCGTCACCAGCACGTACAAGATAATGGATGACTGCAGGATCATCCATGTTGAAACCTTGATCATCTCTGGTCTCGAGAGTAACCTGAATTTCTCCAGCATTGGAAATCGGTACTTCTTCACCAGGAGCCAAACCGTCTAGATAAATCGAATTGATTGTCGGCCTTTCACCATCTACTGCAAGACGTAGACGCGGCTTGAATTCCGATTCGTCTGTAGCTAGACCTGGCATATCTGAAAGACGTGCTCTAAGATCAAGATGACCACTTCTAACATCTGGAACAAGCAAATCGATACTGAAGTAACCACCTTCACGACTTGTTGTCGACCACTCATAATCGTAATCTCCCAATGTGATTGTGAAGGCACCTGGTGGGGCTGGGGTTTCATCCTCAGCAAACATCACCCGTCCGCTGAATCGAATTACCTGACCTGCACCGATTAGTGTCTCATCAAACTCTGAATTGTAATGGTTAGTTCCATCTCTCAACTCAATTGCGAGAATGTGTCCCGGTTGAGTATCAAATCTCAAATCATTATCTAGACTCCACAAATCATTACCGAGACCCGCTTTGTGAACATTGCACGGGAATGTTTCATCCAAGCCACATGGCTTGTCTTCAACCCAAACCTTCGGAATGAAATGAGATTCTCCATTTGTATCCCAAACCTCTGGGAAGTTCCAAGTTAACTGGAATCTGATTTCTAATTTCATTTTGCTAATATTAGTTGGATCGAGTGTAATAGACGAATACAGGTTGGAAACAGCCAAACCATTTCCACCACTTGTCAACTCAAGCATTGGCATACCATTTGCATCTTTGTCGATGTGAGCATAGATTGAGGTCTCATCATCATCATAGTCCTCACCTAGTGCTAATTGGACATATTGTACATCCCACCAGCCGTTGATATCCGATATCGCCAATGTTGCAACATACGGGATTCCAGGGTGTAAAGGAGCTCGGTCATCGTGTCCGATAATTGTCGAGTTATCTACGTCGAGAACTGGTTCAAATTCTTCACGAATTGTGTACCAAGACAATGAACCATCCCAATTTGGCATCACTTCACCAGGTCTGTCACCACAGAATTGGTGTGATTGCATGTCACAAACCGGTGAACCGCCCATTGCAATGACATTGCCTTGTCCATCTTGTCCGGTTACATAGAATGCAACTCTATCGCCATGAACCAGCATTGAATCATCGATTAGACCATTGAAGATATTGATTCCACCAGCACGGATTTCCGGAGTTGTCAATGTTTTGGACTTGTATTCAACCGGCTCAGGATGACCATTGAAATTATCATCGCTACACTTCTCGTGCTCTCCAGCTTCACAACCAATCCAATAGTGCAAATCCACAGTTTGTGGTGGATCGACTGAATCTTGAATCACCACTTCTATTGCTTGACCACCAGGTGCTGGTGGACCTTTGGCCATTTCAGAATTCATTAGCGGAGTTGCTGCAATCACAAGCGGAGCATTACCATCAAAAATCAGCTTGATTGTATTGTAACCCGGGTTAACATAACTACTTCCATTTGGCAAATTGATTGCTTCAACATAGAGAACCATTCCTCCTGGTGCTGATTCCATAGGCGAGGTGAATGTCATGTTGTACTCGCCAAATCCAGGATTCCCTTCTTCATGCAGAACAAAGGCATCTCCCATAGGGTCTCCATCGTATGTCACATTCTGACCTAGAACACGCAGTGTAAACTCACCAGCTAACGGTGAGAGAGCAGATGATTCGAAATTGATTTGTCCACTAACCGAGATGTTGAATCCACCTCGGACCCAATCGCCAGGGTATAGTTCTCTTCCTGTTTCTTCATACACTCTAAGACCATCTAATTGAATGTCATTTTCGACATTTAGAGAAAGAGTATCTGTGGTCCAACTGGACACCTGTGGACCAAGATCATCGTTTACAGAGACTATTGCCTCCATCTTTCTTTCATCATCCCAAGTCCAGTTGACCTTCATTGGGGTTCGAATAGAAACTGTGCCGTCAGAGTATAGCGTTGAAGTACAATTTCCAACATCGAACTCTACAATACCACCTGCGTCGCTTTCAACGCTGCATGTATCTCCACGCAACCACTTGAATGCTGGAACGTCACCATGAGAATTATTCAGTCCGATAGTAGCCTCTGTCACCTTGTCAACCAAATCTCCAGGCGCTACGCGAACCACTAAGTTTCGATATACACCATCAGGGGCGACCAATCCTCCTTCTAGGCTAGCGTCAAGCACTCGAGTATTCATTCGATATTCGATATCGATTTCAGAAAGTTTGACCTTACCGGGAGTTCTTGCTTTCACCGCGATTGGAATCTCAACATCTCCAACTCCATTTTCTGGAATGTGATCATTGAAGGCATCAATCAAACTTGGTGCCTCGGAAACAACTGAACCTACCGGAGAATCATCTGATGCCACAACATCAGATTCGTTCAGGAATAATAGCGATTTCCAATCCCAATCACCGTCGTCCCCTACATCTAACTGAGGACCATCGGGGTATCCTTCCTCATACCAGAACACAAAGGTGTCAATCTTCGGGGTTGCTACCGAGTCACTTGTTCCGAGTAAAATCGAATAAAGTAACTGATTTCCAGCACCCTGAGTCGAGAAACTGACCTCTACATTGTTGTCTGCATCTTCCCAAGATGAACCATTATCATTGGACACCTTGACAGAAATTGACGTATCTGCTGGCTCATCAGCAGTCCAAACCGCTCGCACCTTTCCAACGTTTGTTCCCGTAGATACTCTGGCGCTTGTCCAGTCACCTGTCGATTCGTACGATGTTGCATATTCCAAAGAAATCCACCAAGAAACTGCAGAGGAACCAATGAGTTGCAACTTCCAAACAAGTTCGTTACCTGGATGTGAAAAGTGAATTGTTTGATTCTTCTCAACCGCTTCCCAATGAGTACCGTTGTCGGCACTAACCCAATAGTCGACTCTGTCACCTTGTGAAGTTGCACTCCAATGATTCTTGACGTTGACAGCTAAGACATCATCAGTGGTTTCAATCACTTCACCGACCCATGTGGTAGTACCAGGAGCAGGTGTTGTTGGATATGTAATTCCAATTCCCCACTCGGTGTAGTACAGAGTTGTACTACTCCAAGTTGAATAGCCGCAATCAACACCAATCAATCTGTCACCATCGTAGAATAATCCATTGCCTTGTGCAGAGGTATCAACCGTTCCAGTCTGTGGGACTAAGGAAGTAGAAGTGCCAGAAATTGCCCAGGCACTCAACTGATCACGGTCGTTGTAAACAGAACCCTTCATACATCGCATGTAGAAGAAATCGCCATTTACAACAAGACCACGAACATAGCTAGAACTCTTGCCACACTCAACGGATTCTGAGCTGAAAGAATACATATCGTCGCCACGAGAGAACTGCCCGTTGTCATCAAAGTCATAGGAAACAATTCGCCTTTGTTGCGAATGAACTACCCAAATCTTCTGATTGACTCTATCAAATGAAATTCCATTGTATTCACCAAATACCGCACTGATATCGTATGATTCTTCACACTTCCAAGTCCAATCATCGGAGACATCAATTTTCAAAACACGAAGATGTTGAGTTGGCACCGATGTTGAGTAGCCATAGCGGTAAGTTGAGAAGATTCCATACAAATTCTCCTCATCATCGATTGTCCAATCCCTGAATCCATATGACTTGTAATATGTTGAAGTAGGATCTTGAGGTAAAGTGCAGGACCCTTGCTGTAGATCGACAACCAATTCTCGTGTCAAATTGTTTGGATACATTCGCTGTACAACCTTATCGAACTGCGTACCTGTGTAAGTCGACATGAAAACATGGTCGTGATTCTTTAGAATCGCACCCTGTCCTTGTGCCATGAAATTCTGTCCAGATGTTCTTACCTGTTGTGAAAATCTCGACTCGGTTGAGTTTGAAGTGTGTGGTTGTCGAATTGAGTAACTACCGTTGTCTAACCATGCTGAAGAGCCAGTGAGTTCGGGTTCATCTTGGCCATGATTGAACTCAACAGTATCTCCATCATCAAATCCTAGAGTCAATTCATCACTACGGGAATCGACTCGATTACCAACTCCGTCCATCCAATCTTCATATGTTTCAGAAGTAGATTGGGACCATCCGGTTGAGGAAGCGCCTGATAGTGTCACTTGAACATCGAGTACTTCGGCACCTTTTGGAAGTGAAACCTTGGTGGTCTTGTCCGCTCCTCCACCCTGGTACAGAGCGATGTTTTCGGTACTGCCATCTGAGAATGTGTAGATATGTCGGCTAGCACCTGTAGCTTCTGCATCGCCAACCAAATTATCTGCCAATGGGCTCATTGGGCTAACGCATAAGATGAACAGCATAAGGAATAATGAGGCGCGAGAAGATACTTTGAGCGACATGGACAAGCCTACCTTACATACCACCCAAGTTCTCATCACCCTTCAATGATACGCCGTCAAGTCACTTTCAGAAATCCCCCTTTAGGGGGAATTCTGAGTAATTCAAGCGGTATTTCTGCTATCATATCTGAGCGGTGAAGAATCGCCACGTAGACCATCTTCTTCATCGTCTTTGACTTCGAACCAATCCACTAACCAATCCCCATCGGTATCCCAATTCAACGGGTCACTACCTTCTGCGATGTGGTCATCGTCCAAATCCAAAAGGTACCATCCTAACTCATGCTCACCAAGATCGATTGATGGCGCACGGTTCGTATTTCCAATGTAGTAAAGATCCCATTCATCGGTCTGATCCCCAGAGCACATGGTGATATCATCGCCAGGGTCGAGAACAAGGAAATCTGTATCCATGTCATTTACAATCAAAACATACCTTTCATCATCGATGTTTTTCTTGTTCATTTTCAGATAATTTGTCTGGTCAACAGTTACCTCGAGAAGACCGAGAGTGAACTCACGGAATTGCCACCATTCGGTAATCGGGGAGCCTTCATGGGTTTCTCCGGAAAGAC
>MDSZ01263459.1_pt1 | contig 13992 bp, 14 predicted proteins | sample 811201 | NCBI WGS metagenome assembly MDSZ01 (sample SAMN05326647, study PRJNA326480) | marine metagenome | isolation source: seawater | place: Indian Ocean: North | collected 2010
CGCCAGTTCAAACTTTTCTACATAATCATAATTGTCCCATCCGTTCTCCATCATATCTGCTACAATCCTTTTTTCTATATCCGTTATCCAAGGACCAGCCATATTTATTGGTTTCATTTTAGACTTTTTCAAATCAAATTACCTATTTAACATTTAATTCAATGACCTTCAAAGTATTGTTTTATAGAATCAATTGTAAAATGTATGTCATTATCAGATAATTCGGGGAACATAGGCAGAGATAAGATATTTCTTGATATTTGCTCAGTGAATGGCAATGATTTGTGACCACACATTTTTTGAAAATACTCTTGTTTATGAATAGGAACTGGATATTGTACGGTTGTGTGCACACGATTTTTTTGTAAAAAATCTTTTAATTTATTTCTTTGTTCTGACCTTATTACAAACAAGTGAAATACGTGGGAACTATTAGATCTTGTTTTTGGTAATTCTAGAGGTAAAACCTTTAAAGAATCAAAGTAAATTTTTGCAAGTTTATTACGTTTGTAATTGTCTTTATCTAAATAATTAAGCTTAATATTTAGTATGGCTGCCTGCAATTCGTCTAAGCGACTATTCAACCCTTCTTCGCTGCTAATGTATCGCTCTTTCCATCCATATTCTCTCAGCAATCTTATTTTTTCTGCTAATTTATTATTATTTGTCACAAGAGCCCCACCGTCCCCAATAGCTCCAAGGTTCTTTGTAGGATAGAAACTGAAACAACCCACGTCGCCAATTGAACCTAAACGTTTACCATTATACTCTGCACCATGAGCTTGTGCACAATCTTCAATTACTTTTAAATTATTTTTATTAGCTATCTCCATAATGGCATCCATGTTACATGACTGGCCATAAATATGCACGGGAATGATTGCTTTTGTCTTGAGCGTTATAGCACTTTCAACCAAATCTGGATCAATTGTAAAAAAATCAGGTTCAATATCTACAAATATTGGTTTTGCTCCAGCTAAATAAATGGCAGATGCAGTAGCTACAGCTGTATGTGCAGTTGTAATAACTTCATCACCTTGACCAATATTTAAAGCACGAAGCGCAATGTTTATTGCCTCTGTACCACTACCTACACCAATAGCATGATGCACATTATTAAATTTGGCAAATTCTTTTTCAAATCTAACTACCTCTTCACCTAAAACATACCAACCACTTTCCAGGACACGTTGAACTGCCGAATTTATTTCATCTCTATAGGAAAGGTATTGTGCTTTGGGATTTGCGCAAGGAATAGTCAAATTATTTTCACTTCTGGAACGTAGGTTATCCATTTACCGCCTTGATTTATAAATTCTTGCTCTTTAGCCATAATTTCCCTTTCATGATTATACCCAAACAGCAATGCGTAATCAGGATAATTATTTTTAAATTCATAATGTGGTTTTATGGGGATGTGCGCACCAGGACTAAATTTACCCTGTTTTATTGGTGTAGTATCATAAATACAATCAAGATGGTCTGTGGTAATGCCACAGTAGTTTATAATAGTGGTGCTTTTAGATGTAGCAGCATATCCAGCAATTGTTTTCCCTCTTTTTTTAATATCGTTTAATAGTGCGAGTAGACTGGTACGATATTTTTCACAATTTTCTTTGAAATGCGAAAAAGAGTCTACTCTTGTTAAACCTGCATTAACTTCATACCGCAATTGGTTTGATACATTATCATTTATTGATTTTTCCCCTTTATGAGAAATAGTATATCTCATAGAGCCCCCATGTGATTCTTGTGGCTCAACATTTATAATTTCCATATCATATTGATTAAATAAATACATAATTGAATGTATAGAAAATAAAAAAGTGTGTTCATCATAAATTTGGTCATATGTAGTTTTTTCTTTTACACTTCCAAGATAAGGATCTTCGAATATTACAATGCCATCAGACTTTAATAATACTTTAACTCCTTCAATAATCGAATTAATCTTTGGAATATGGCACATAACATTTGCTGCTATAAATGCATCCACCTGACCATGCTCAAGGACAATTTTTTCTGCTAGAGATTTATCAAAAAATTTCACAATAGTATTGATTCCTTGGTCTATAGCAACCTGGGCTACATTTGCCGATGGCTCAATACCTAAATGCCTAATTCCTTTTTGCGCAAAATTCTTTAACATTATGCCATCATTACTGCCAATTTCCACCACAAAGGGATCATCCTTATCTTTCAAGTAATCACTTATTAAATGGTCTGCAAAATCTTTAAAATGGTTGGCCATCAACTTTGATGTGCCTGAAAAAAAAGCATAGTTTTCATTAAACATTTGCTCAGGTTCTGGCTGATTTACTAATTGAAACATTTTACAATTATCACATAGTGCTACTTCCATATCAAAGAAGTATTCAGAATGGAATTTTTCTTCATCTAAAAATCCGTTCGCAATTGGCATTCTTCCAAAATTCATAAACGGACTGATAGTATAACTACATATGAGGCAAATAGTATTGTTTGGATTTTGGTTAGAATGATTCATTCAATTAGCGATTCTTTTCAATATATTCATTTTTCCAATCTAGTTTAGGGCGTACTGAAGCTGGTGGCCATTTACTTTCATGGTAGAGCCCTCTTGCACCATTTTTATCTTTACTATCTGCTACATTTATAACGATTGCATTTTTTTCCATAATGTAGATTTCTTTTTTCCCAGTAAAATTACATTCTAAGAAATAATGTCCATCATTTAGCAGGTCTCTAGGAATCATACATACAGAACGATATTGTCCTGCTTTTTTTAATTTTCTTTCATTAAGGAAGTAGTTGTTCACTGTAGTAAAGATAAGAAAACCTTTATTATTGTATATATAAAACGAAAGGCTAAGGAAATATAAATCAGAGTGAATGACAAATTCAATTTCTAAGGAGATATTGTCACGAACACTAAAATTTGAGCAGGTTTCTCCTTGATCATCAGTTACTCTAAATAATCTCAAATCAACTATTTTACTTTTTTCTCTTCCTGCTTCATTAAAAAATTTGCGCTCGCCTGTAATCTTTGAATTCTGGGAAAAATAATGATTGATAACTTTATCAGTTTGATCATCTATTAATATTTCTCCAGATGATAGCAAGATCGATCTTTCACATAATTCTTGAACAGCGCTCATATTATGAGAAACAAATAAAATAGTTCTACCACTTCCAGATATTGAATCAATTTTAGATAAACATTTTTCTTGAAATTCAATATCACCGACAGCCAAAACTTCATCAATTAATAAAATTTCGGGTTCTAAATGAGCAGCTACTGAAAAGGCAAGCCTTACCCTCATTCCACTTGAGAATCGTTTTACTGGAGTTTCTATATAATTCTTAACACCTGAAAAGTCAATGATCTCATCAAGTTTAGAAGTAATCTCTTGTTTGGTCATGCCAAGAATGGCACCATTTAAATAGATATTTTCTTTGCCGGTAAGTTCTGGGTGAAAACCAGTGCCAACTTCCAAGAGAGATGCAATTCGACCATTGATCTTTATTTCACCATATGTAGGTGATGTAATTTTTGATAGAATCTTTAATAATGTTGACTTTCCAGCACCATTTTTACCTATGATTCCAATTATTTCTCCACGTTCCACATTAAGATTTATATCTTTTAATGCCCATATACTTTCAGATACATTATTAAATTTTAAATTTTTAGATGAAATAACTTTCTCATCATAAATATTTTTCCTAAATAATCGAGCCCATACATTTTCAATGTCCTCGCTTAGATTCCTCCTAGAAATCTCGCCAAGTTGGTATTTTTTTGACAATTGTCTTATGCTTATTACAGTATCACTCAAACCGTATCAATAAATGTTTTTTCTACTTTATTAAAAGTCAATAATCCAACCGCAAAACTGATGATTGTAACAATAATCGAATAAATAAAAAGATCAAGATTCATTTGTCCCTTTCCTATCAATGCGTATCGAAATAATTCAATCAAAGGAGTCATTGGATTTGCTTCAATGTATGTTCTATAATTTTCAGGTACCACTGAAAGAGGATATACTATAGGCGAGGCATACATAAGTAATTGCGTTCCAAATGTTATTAGATAACTAAGATCCCTATATTTTGTTGTTAATGCTGAAATAAACATACCTAAGCCTAGGCCAAGTAATAACATTTGGAAAAGCATAACCGGTATAAATACTATAATATTGAAACTCGGATTAATATTGGTGTTTCCTAAAAAGAGAAAATAGATATAAAAACCAATAAACATAATTGACTGAACAAAGAATTTTGCTAGACCAGAGATACAAAGTGATAAGGGTACTATTATCCTAGGAAAATATACTTTACCAAATAAACCTGCGTTAGATCTAAAAGTTCCAGATGTAGTTATAAGACAAGTTGAAAAATAATTCCAAGCAATGATTCCCGACATATAGAATAGTATTGGTGGAATTTCATTTGTGGATATTTTTGCAATTTTATTGAAAATAACCGTAAAAACAACTGTTGAAATCAGAGGCTGTAAAAAGAACCATAACGGACCAAGAACAGTTTGTCTATAAAATGTAGTGAAATCTCTTTTAACAAAGAGCCATAAAAGGTCACGATATCTCCATATATCTAACAAGTGAAAATCTAGCCATCCTCTTTTGGAGGTAATTATTATATCCCAAGTCTCAATGGATTTTGTTTTGTTATCTTTTGTAATGTTGGTGGTAATTATAATATTCTATCTATATCTAAAATATTTAAAGCCTTATCATCAATCAGTAAATCATAAATGGGCTTTTCACCTAAGATTAAGAAATGATACCTCACACCCCATTTCTTAAATTGATTTTTAGTAACCTCATACCAATCAATACCAGTTCCACTTCCACGCGCAGACCAATAAGTAATTTCATTGCCCTTATCATAAAGCGAATTAACTTTTTTAATATTTTCATATATTGGTTTTGCATTAGAATAATTGCGTTTTTGGTCATTACTACAAATAGTCTCATCAATATCCACGAAGATCTTCATTCTGAATTCATCATCTTTTCTACAATTTTAAGATCGTCCCAAGTATCAATTTGGAAACTTCTAGAAAAAGGCATTTCATAAACACCAATCTTACCGGAGTATCTCATTCCAAATTTTATAAGATTTTCTCTTTTTGTAATATAAAATGCCCCGTTTTCAACATAGTTTTTATCAATATCTTGTCTCATGGGACGCTTTGATGGATCCCAATTTATTGGCAAAATATTCGTACTCCATCTTGGCAGCCAATGCTCTTTATATACACTAAATACCGAATCATATTCATCCATCATTTTTAAAGCTGTATCTATATCAATATGATTTATTAGTGGAGAAGTAGTTTGAATAAAAACTAATATATCAAATGCTACATTATCAGCAAAATGTATCAACGAATGTTCACTAGGACTGATATCTGTTGATAAAGATGACGGACGAATAATTACATTGCTGCCAAATTGTTGGGCTATGTTTTGTATTTGCTGGTCATCAGTGCTTACCCAAGTCTCATGTACATTGCTTTTCAAAGATGCATTAATAACATAACTAATAAGAGGTTTTTTACATAGATTGATTATATTTTTATTTGGTATACCCTTACTACCACCGCGTGCAAGTATTAATGAGACTACTTTAATCGATTTAGCCTCTTAACGATCTTAATTTTTCCATTTCACCATCAGTGACTTTTCTAGGGCCATTATCACCAAATGACTTCTCAATATCTCTTATTCCTTTAACTAATTTGATCAATCCTGATGGCTCAACTGATGAAATCTGATCTGAGCCCCACATAGTTCGCTCTAAAGTAATGTGGCGCTCTATATATTCAGCTCCAAGTGCAACTGCTGTAAAAGTAGATACCAAACCAAATTCATGACCACTATAACCGATAATTTTTGTAGAATATTTCTCCTTAAGATAAGTTATATAATTAAGATTCAATTGTTCTACCGGGCATGGATATGTTGAATTAGTGTGGAAAATTAAATTTGGATCATATGCATTGATTGCTTTGGTAATATCCAATTCATTGCTCATTCCAGTTGAAAGCATTAGAAAGTCATATTTCTTTCTAGCATAAATTCCCAAGTCATAATTTGTCAACAAAGCTGAGGGTATTTTAGCTATGTCAGTATACTTTTTCATAAAATCTACAGAATCATTATCCCAAACACTTGCAAACCATTCAATATCTTTTTGATTACAATAATGATCAATTTCATCATAATCTTTTTTATTAAACTCAATTTTATTTTTATAATCTAAATATGTCATATCTCCCCAAGGAGTTGACTTTTTTTTATATTTTTGCTTTTCAGGTACACAAATTTCAGGATTCCTCTTTTGAAACTTAACGAAGTCACAACCAGCTAAGGCAGCAACATCAATTAGTTTTTTAGCAATATCCATATCACCATTATGATTAATACCAATTTCAGCTATTATTTTTATGGACATCTTTGCAGTTTATATAGTTGAATAAATGTACGCAAAAGACATAGTTTTATTAAAAAATAAAAAGTTGAACTCCATTATTCAGAATAATTATAGCATAATATTAGTATAGTAGTTTTGTCTATACTTTATTTTCAGAACCGTAATAGTGATAATATTGATAATAATAATAATATGATCCATAACTATTTTTTTGTGTTACTGCATTAAGGACAACTCCTCCAATTGGAGCTTTTACATTTTTTAGTGCTTGTATTGTATGCTCAAATGCTCGCTTATCAGTTTGTCCCACCTTAACTACTATTACAATCTTATCAATATCTTGAGAAACCATTGTTGCATCTGTGACAGCAACAAGCGGAGGACTATCAAATAATACCATATCCCAATTTTTTTCTAAAGAACGAATTAAATCGCTCATTTTTGTTGATCCTAAGAGTTCAGATGGGTTTGGAGGAATAATACCAGAAGTGACAACATAAAGGTTATCTATATCTGTTTTTTGTACTAGACTTGAAAAATCATCAACATTTCCAGCAAGATAATTTGTAATTCCAGGTTCTTTGTTTAATTCTAAAACCTTATGTACAACCGGCCTTCTTAGGTCCGTGTCAATTAAAAGTGTTTTCTTACCAAGATTAGCATATGTGATGGCCATATTCGCCACAGTTGTTGTTTTCCCTTCTCCCGGGCCTGCACTAGAAACTAAAATTGATTTAGTATCTTTATCGATATCAGTATACATTAAACTTGTGCGTAGGCTGCGATAAGATTCTGATATAGGAGAACGTGGATCTTCTCTAGTAATCAATCTCCGTCTCAATAAACTATTTGAAGGCTTACCATAGCCAAATGTCTTTTTTAGGAAAGAACTTTTATTAAGGTTGGCTTCCTTCCCTATGGCAGGAATGATTCCAAGAATAGATAAGCCTAATCTATCAATATCTTGAATTTTTCTAATTGAGTTATCGAAAAATTCAATTATAAAAACGAAAAGTATTGCAATTGCAATACTTAAAATAAAACCTTTTAAAACATCTTTATTATGATTGGGACTTATTGGTTTTTGAGGCTTACGAGCTTTATCGATAATCTGAACCTTCCCCCCCTCTGATGCTGCGCGAATTTTTGCAGCCTCAAGTTGCTGACGAATAAAAACATAGTTCTGTGTTAATACATCTTCATCTCTTTTTAATCGCGAGAGATTTAGCTGTTTCTCTGGTAATTGATTAAGTTTATTAGTATATATGTCCTTTAGCTTTAATGTCTCTTGCCTTTTTAAATCAAAGGTGAATATTTCTGAATTAAGGGATAATAATTCGGTAATTGTTTTTTGCCTTGCAAGCAATGGATCTTCAACAGTAACCCCTCGCTCAATTAAGGTCTTAACCTTTTTATCAATTTCAAATTTTAAGGCATTTATTTTTCTTTTTAAATCCAATACTGCGCCATGGTTTTCACCATAAAGAATAGTGTTTTGCATTAATTTAGACTCTAAACCAGTAATTTCAGTCCTTATAACTAGCATTTGAGCATTAATATCGCTTGATATCTTATTAGCCAGGTTTTTTTCATTTTCTGTTAATTTGGATTCCAAAAATGAAATTTTTTCTTTACGCATATTGATTTCAGCAACGTTGTTATAAATTTCATTTTCTAAGGTTGATAATTGATCTGCAACTAGTTTAGCACTACCCTCAGTATCAAAAATATTATTTTCAATTTGATAATTTTTAATCAACTCTTCAGACTTTACCAGCTTTTCTTCCTGCTGTTTTACAAGATCAGTTAAGAATAATACAGAAAGGTTGGCATCCTCAGTACTAATCTCTTTTTCAAAATCTCTGTAAACATTTGCTATAATATTTGCAATCTTTTTTGCTTCATTAGCGTATACTGATTGAAATGATATATCAATTATATCAGTTGATTTCCTATGAACAGCATAAACGTTTTTTATTACTTTTGAGGCATATCTCTCACCAATTTCATCAGAATATTTAGAATCATAACTTTTGGCAATTTCTGACTTTGAATCATAGATTCCAAGAGTAGCTAATTCTCTAATTATCCTTCTAATTCTTTCGCCCTTTGGATAAAAAACTCTTGTACCAAAAATATTCAGACTATTTTTATCCTCATTCTCCCATAATCTGCGAATAACTTCTTTTGCTACCTTTCTTGATTTAATAAGTTGTATTTCATTCGTCATTCGGGTATCTGCTTTTTGGCCACCTATATTCATAACCATTGAGCTACCAGGTTTTTCTCTTATTATTACTGAAGTGGATGCTTCGTATATTGGATGAGTTGTAAATGTAAAATAGGTAGCAACTATAGTACCTATAACAATAATAAATATTACTTTTTTGAAATGTGCGCTGAATATGTAGATGTAATCATTGATCGACATATCAGAATCAAATGAGTTTAATTTTTCATTATCCATTTTTCTTCAAAACTATTTTAAAAGTTCAGTTAAACAATCTTGATTCAATTGTAAAATATAGAGTTAGGAGGGAAAATATTGTATTTAGTGTGCCAATTTGCCCCCAAAGAACACTTGAAAATTTTTCAGGAACTAATATAGTATCGTTTGGTTTTATCTTAATAAAATTTGATCTGTCTCCTGTATCTAGGAACTCTTCTAAATCAATTGAATAACTAAATGAATCATTCTTTTCTGGTATTTCTCTATACAATCTAACTTTTTTTAGATTAGCACTTGACTTGGGACCTCCAACAATAGCTAATAGTGTAGCAAAATCTACTCCATCATAGACGAGATGACGTCCAGGATTTGGAACACTACCCCATACATTTACATACATTGCAACGTTACCATTTTTATCAGTAAGGTATCTTTCACTAGAAATTTGGAAATCTAGATAATTGGGTTTCTCCTGATTCTCTAATTGCCCAAAAGCGTTTGAAAATAGAAGAATTAATAAAAATAATCGAATTTTTAACATATATAATTATATTTTACTTAATCTACTTTTTAAAAGAGAGTAAAAGTTAGTTTGTTTTTTTGATTCATATTCAAATTCAATTGCAATAGGTCTTCCCTCAATTACTGCCTTTGGATGATCCTCAATTAATTTATTAGCCCTATCACCAATCCACTCAAATACCAATTCATAAGCTTCTTTCAAACAAAAGTTTCTTCTATTATTGTCATGCGAATCAGAACCAAGTATATGACACCATCCATTCTTTATTATCCTTTCAGACATAGTTTTTGCACTTTTGCCTAATGTACCCAATACACTTCCAGCATCAACTTGGATAACACAACCTGCCTCTAACCAGTTAGTTAAAAATTCAGAATTTTCTTGGACTGGTTTATATCTTTCTGGATGCGCAATTATTGGAGTTATTCCAGCCATTTTTAAATCAAACAATTCTTGCTTTTGAATATCTGGGATATGATGGGGTTGAAACTCGATTAACATATATTTACCATTTAAAAATGTAGTGAGAGGGTTATGTATTATATCTAATAAATTAGGAAGAAAAAAAACTTCAGCTCCATAATGTATTTTTATAGGTATTTCATTCTTATTTAGTGCTGATTGAATAACATCAACCTTTTTTCTAATATTATCCAAAGATATATCAACTCCTATTAATTTTGGATGTTGATAATGTATCGTGTTTACAACATCAGTTATGCCTTGTTTTGAAGCATATTCCAACATATCAAGCGACATCTCCATCGACGAAGAGCCATCGTCCATGTTAGGTAATATATGGTTATGGAAATCTATCATAGTTAACCTAAAGCTCCGCCTAGTCAGTCCCATAAAAACTGATAAGGCAATTAATGATCTCTAATATAAAATTATTATGAAAATCGACTGAATGCTCTTGACATTAGAACATCAATCATTTTATTTGAATTAATCCATTTAATATTTGCTGATTCATTTTTCTTCTTTGTATTACGAATTAGTTCATCGGCAAAGGCTGGACCAATTATATCAATATTATTAAAGTCAAATTCAATCAAATTTAATTTTTCTATATTTCTTAAAAGACTTTTTGCTTGAGCCCTAGTATTAACAATTTGATTTTCATCTGTTTTAATAAGGTTAATTGGAACCTTGATTGACATTTTCTTAGAAACAAATAATTTTTTGAATATACTCTGACAAGATCGTTTTGAAAATGGATTTATTTTTAAATGAATTCTAGTACCTTGCTTGTGGATTGAATCATCAATCTTCCAAAAATTTTTTTGATTGAGATATTTAAGTGACTTTTCAGATGATTCTATTTTTGCATAATCAAATAGATGCATCAAAGTAAAAAGCTCATCACCTGAGTGGTTATCTGGGTCAGTAGTTAACGGCCCTTTTGCTAATTCTATTGCTGCGATGTGTGCATTATCAAAATTTAAAAGAGTTTTAATATTTTCAAATAATCCAATTCCATTATCATTAAGAATAATATGTAAATCATTATAAGTAAGATAAATTTTAAAATAAAATTTAGTTGCCTTAGAATGATCCAAAATGTTATTTAACAAGGCATCCATAGAAAATCTGATTATTTCTATGATATTGGGTTTTAATGAGGATATGTGATTAATTATATAATTATCAATTGTATGTTTAGGTTTATAACCATCTTTTAATTCGACAGATTTATAAAAGTTAACTTGAGGTCTTAATTCATAATATCGGTCGCGAGTTTTTCCGTATGCAACAATTTGTTTCTCATTAATTAATGTATGCATGTGTTTTAAAATTGCTTGACGAGAAATACCGAATTTTTGGATAGTGGTAGAAATAATATCTTTACGATGTCTATGTAAATTGTTAAGGATGAATTTTTTTATTTTTCGTGAAGAATTCATTTTAATTGAATATTGATAATTTTTTATCAACTTATTTTAATAAATTTATCAACTAATATACGATTTTTTAACAAATTAGCTCATAAATATTTATATTTAATATATATTAAATATTATGAATTCAAATCAAACTGCTAAAAAATGGATCGCAATATATACTAAACCTCAACATGAGAAAGCGGTTAAGAGCGCTCTAGAATTGAAAGGTTTTGAAGTTTATTTACCAGTTTTAAAAAGAAGAAGAAAATGGAGCGATAGAAAAAAATGGGTAGAATTCCCACTTTTCAAATGTTACGCATTTGTAAACACAAGTAGTAAGCATTCTGTTGACATCTTAAAAACAAGTGGAGTTGTAAAAATAATTAGGTTTGGAAATAAAATTGCAACTATTCAAAATTCAATTATCGATTCACTCAAACTAATGATTGAGGGTGGTTATGAACCTGTGCCAGTTGATTTTTTCCTAAAAGGAGATCCCGTTAGAGTTAAAGAAGGCCCTTTGAAAGGGTTAATTGGTCAAGTAATTAGAATAGATAATTACAATAGCTTAGTATTTAGGATCGATGCAGTGCAGCATTCCGTATCAGTAAAAATTAATCAGGGATTTCTAGAGCCAATATAGTTAAATGTGAGGTCATTAATGATGACGTTTCAAAATTAATATTAAGTTTGCACCTACGTTAATATAGCCTGTCTTTAATTCTGGAAATGGAATTCCCTGAGGTATAATTGTATTATTAATAAAGATTCTAAATGCCAGAGGCAAATCCGGCAAATGGTAGTCCATTGAAGTTCCCACATTAAATCCAACTCCACCGTACTTCGGATCACCTTCATATTGAGCTGTGGGTTCAACTTTAAACCCAATATTATAGCTTATGCCTGAATTGAAAGTGAAATGTAACGGTTTAGGCAAAAAGAATAAAATAGGCTTAATGTCTACAATTATGTTACCTGCAACTTGAAAAGCATTTACTACTCCCATATCAGGACTATCAAAACCAAATGTCATCATTTTAAAACCAGGCGAGACATCCACTGCTCCCACTGGGTAAAATGGTGCATGCAGACTAAGGCCTAAATTTAAATTCATTTTTGTCAATTTTGCGGAATCAGATAATGAAGAATATGTAATCGCTGGGTAAGCACCAAAAACAGTTGCCGACCAAAATTGAGAATTGGTCTTTTTTGTTTCCTCATATTTATATTCTTCCTGAATTATTGCATAATCATCGTATTTAAAGTTATCATACTCATCCATCCAATCTTTATCATTAGCCAAGAATTCACCGTTATCATAAAAGTATTCGACTGCGCTATTAACAACAGGCATCATACCATTTTCTAGCTTTAAACTATCAATATTTCCTATTAAAACACCTTCAGATGTATCTAAACCAATAGGAATGATATAAACTGCTGATTCATCTACCTTGGTAACTTTACCTACTACATAAGTTCCATCATAGAAGACGATCTTCCCATGTAGCGCAAAAAGTATGCCCACTAACATTTGCGCAAGAAGTATGATTCTTAAATTTCTCATAATTGTTATACTTACCTCAGAATAGAAATATAATCGAAAATTATTAAAAATAAAAGCATATGTATAGACCTCAAATTTTTACTAGTTCGGTTTGCATCAGTTAAATATTTAGACAATTTTCGCTTCTGTAAAAGATTGTGGTCCTGTAATAATCTGGCTTTGCTGCCTTTAGACCGTCAATGCTAAGATATTTAAAACCATTCTTTTTAGATATTTTAAATATATCTTGGTATTTTTCTCTTTGTGAATCATCTAAAACTATAACGCCTCTCAAAGATAGATTATTTATACTTTGCTTAAAACAATTCACTCTATCTCTTCCATCAATTATTATAACATCATATTGTTGTTTGTTTTGATTGATCATTCTACAGTATTTATCATTGAAATCTTTTGTCTGGAAAATCAGATTGACATTACTTGGAATCAAAGGTTCCAAATAATCGAACCATTGTTCCATGTGTTCTATAGAGGTTACACTTTTTACTCTACTCGCATAAAAAAGGGTAGAATATCCACTACCAAACTCAAAAAGGTTTAGATCTTTCATAAGTCTATCATCTAGAAACGTGATAATTGAAAAGTTCATCCAAGGCAAATATCCACCTTGGTTATCAACAATACGGTTTTCTTTAAGACTTTGCATCCACCCTGTTGAATAAAGGAATGATTTTCTGTTTTTTATTAAACTACAGTAGGTTAAATAATGTAGATGTAATGTTGGAAATGTTTGTTTTATGAATCTTTTTAAAAATGATTTCACTAAAAAATTTACACATACTTTTTATGTTTACTATTCAAATGATTCTAAGAATCATTATTATTGTGATTGAACAATGATTAAAAAATTTGTCTATCAAATATTTTGCGGGAACGCCTGGGAATCGAACCCAGCTCTGCAGTTTTGCTACAGACAACGGCTTTGAAGGCCGTGGAGAGCACCAGCTACTCTATCATTCCCAAACTAATTATTTTCAGGCCTGTATAAAACTCTATAATCAATTCCTAATTTCTTTTTTATAGTTTGACCTACTCTTTCAGCTGCAGATTTGGAATTAAATCTAACAACACGTACTGCATTCAGATTCTTTCCATTAGTTCTTACTGTAGAAATAGCTACATC
>MDSZ01264932.1_pt1 | contig 13989 bp, 8 predicted proteins | sample 811201 | NCBI WGS metagenome assembly MDSZ01 (sample SAMN05326647, study PRJNA326480) | marine metagenome | isolation source: seawater | place: Indian Ocean: North | collected 2010
ACGTATCAGCTTAGCGAGTTTAACGTCACTACCCATATCCGCTTTCCAGCGCTCCGTGACGTTATTTTGAAATGCTATCTCAGCATCTATCTTAGCTTGTGCTTCAGCTGGATCAACCCCTGGCTCTTTGTCCAAGAGATTCTTTACGACACCAAGAGCCCCTTGGTCAGGAAGTAGGTCACCTACAGTATTCAATACATTAGGTGCCTTCTCCCTCAACCATTTGCCAAGGCCGGTATCTTTTATCTTCTTCTTGCTCATCTCAACGGTGATAGTATGTATTCGACCTTCACCCCCGCAGAGTCGTTTGAAAACAACTCAAGGTCATCCGTAGCTGCATCACACTTCCAGAGGAAGAATGCAAACTGACCTGGTCCAAGCAAGATTGCATCATCTCTTGTACCGTTCTTATTGAACTGAATACTGATGGTCTTGTTTGTTGTAAGTGTCGTATTACGCACAAACACATAGACTTGGTTTGCTGTAGCACCAGTCTCACTTGAGTCGTAGTACTCAGCACCATCTCCCAGTGTAAACGGACTACCGGATGAGTTTTCTTTGATAGTTCTAGTACCCTGGTCTACTCTGTCCTCAACAGAGTATGCTCTGTCATGACGGAAGCTGATCAGGTTCTTGAACGTATTAGCGCTTCGTAGTGATATACGAGTATTAATTGTTCCCATTATTCTAGTATTTCTAGCAGTCTTTGCAGCTGCTCTCCGGTGATTTCCTCAGGAAGTTGTTCTTCCTTGATTTTGTAGATGTAAATGTCACTATCCTTATCAAGCTCTTCATTTACTGCTTCAAGCTGCTTCTTACGAGCTTCGATGAGCTCAGTGTTCTCTGCCTCCAACTTTTCAATGGCTTCCCCATCTTCTGCTTCGATGAGCTTATTCATCTCTACAGACAGTTCTTGAAACTCCTGTGAAGGCAAAGCCTGCATATCGATTGGGTCCAACACCTTTCTCATCTCTTTCATGTTCTTTGCTACGAGAACAGCAAAGCGTGAGCCCTTGATGCTGGATACTGCATGAAGTCCTTGGAAGATCTCGAGGATCTGCTTGTTAGCGAGTGTTACTTTTTTAGCTGACATTGTATAATGTGTTTAATGGTTTACGTAAAGTTACACAGAATTATTTATAATCAAGAAGTGTATCTTGCTGGCTGTGGCTGAAGTAGATCCTGTAGCTGCAGGGTTAAACACTGAGATCTTGAAACTACCATTTGCAATGGTGTGTGTGCACGCTGTGAGCTGTGCATTGTTCGTAGTGTTTTCGTCCTGTACTGTCAGTATGATAACTGAGTCAGTCTGTACTGTGCTGTTTGTTACAGTGAACTCTGCATTGTTTGCTGCAGCAAGTGCCACAGCCGCAAGTGTAATTACCCCAGACGTAGCGTTAATCGTCACACCTGTAGTGTGATCGGTAGACTGCGTTACAGTAGCACTACCCTTGTGGACGATACCTTCTGTAGCGGTATCTATGACAAGGCTACCAGCTTTAATGTTAACGTCCTTATTCTCATCAACAGTTACAGCAGTTCCTCCGTCAGTCTGTATATATACCTTTCCTGCGGTACCACTGCCGTCCTTTGCTCCTCCCTTTAAATATAGAGCTCCACCATCACTGTTGGTGTCTTCGCCTGCACCAGCAACTATATTAAGGTTACCTCCAGTAAGTCCTGTACCAGATGCACCTGCACCCTGAATAGTCATAGCTGTTGCTGCACCTGATGTTGTGCTCTTAGCTTTTATCTCTACAGCACTTGTACCTGTAGTATTACCCAAGTGTATACTACCGTCTACATTCAGTTTAGCTGTGCTGTAGAATGTACCAGTACCGATGTATACATTGTCATTGGATGAGTTGAACCGCAGTCCTCTACTAGCAGTTCCGCTACCGCTGAGGTAGTTAGTGCCAAGTATTATGTCTGCACTGCTCATTGTAAGGTCACTAGTCAGTGTGCCTCCAACGAATGTGGCATCTGCCCAAACAACACCCTTAGAATCACTGCTGTCTGCCTTAAGGAACTTACCATTGGAACCTACTGTAAGTTCTACAGGAGCTGCGTTTTGCTGCCCTACAAGCAGTGAGCCTTTGTTTCTAAATGTAATTGTACCAAGAGTAGTAGAGCCTGTCCATGTAAGAAGGCCACCTGTTGTCCCTGATGTAAGTCCTGTACCACCATTAGCTACACCCAACGTACCTGTAAAGTGTACGCCTGGTTGAGCAAGGCTTAGTGCGTTGCTTCCACCAACTTCTGACAAAAACTTAGACGTAGTATTGTCTGCGTTGTTGAGTGTAAGTTTGTTGATGTTCAGAGCCATAACAAGGTTCTGCTTGTTAGGATCTGCTGTACTCTTGTCTGTACGCAGCTCAAGAGCGGCACTCTGTGATCCGCTAGTATTTACCTCAGACTTGAGTCCTTTGAATATCAGTGTGGACTTGTTAGTGTTTGTAGCAACACTCCCAACACCCCCACCTACGAACAAGTCTTGTATGCTACCAGCCGTTCCTGCAGATACTGTACCTGTTTCCTTACCACTTTGCAGGGCAGGAAAAACATCGTGCAGGGCAATCTTTGTAGACTCCCTACTAGTTAGGTCAGATATGAGTAGATACTGACGACTGGTGGTTTCTGTCTTAGTTGTAGTTCTAAGGTCTGTAATTCTCTTTGACATTTTAGAATATTATTTCTTCGCCGTCTGGACCTATAATTCCTGTACGACTATTAGGACGCTTAGGCTTTGTTGGCTGGATGCCTGCAGGTCCATTGTTATTACCAGTTGTGACGGCATTTGCAAGGTAGGGCAGATGTGAGCCACCAATTTGAGCATTTGTATCACCCTCACCAACACTACCTCCATTACCTTCGCCTCCGTTACCATCTCCGTAGCCTCCGCCGTTGCCCTCACCATTTCCACCACCTCCAACTTGAGATACTGTGCACGATGTGCAGTACCTAACAAAGTACTCATACAAGTCTTTGAGGTATGTCTCGGTTCCGTCAGCTATGCCCAGTGGGTCAACTGTCTTAGGTTTAGTGTCGACTACCATCTTCCAAGGAGATGACTTATACATAGGATGTACTTCTTTTGGTCCTATATCTCTAGTTGCTGCGAAGTATGATTGATGCGTTATACCTCTCAGGTGGTAGAAGTATGTTACGACCGTACCCTTTTTGTATGTTTCACTGGATGCCCACTTCTTAGCTCCAGAGTTTACCCACTTCTCTCTTGCACTGTACTCATCGAAACGAGTTTTTGTATCGTAGTTGCAGTTCCACAAACATGGAAGTTGTTGGTGATCTGCGCCACCGTTGAATAGGTAGGTTATCAGATCGAGCTTTATCACGTCCTCTTCATCAAACTCAATACCACTCTTAATCTTAACCAGCATTCTAGCACCTTCGTCCGACGCACACTTCATTGCAGCATTCTGCACTTGATCCCACAGACCTTGATCAACAAAGTCAGGTATGCAAGTCACCGACACAGGGTTGATGATTTCCACAACTGGGTCCTTTGGTGGTGGAGGTGGAGGTGGGGGTGGCGGACAATTACCCAACACGACACAAGGTGGTGGCGGTGGTGGACACTCTGATACAAAGTCATAGCATGGCCATGGCTCATCTGGATTACAATCCGGGTTGGTTGGATCTGGACACTCTGGTGGTGGGCCCTCTACACAACCTTCATCAAGTTCTGGGTCACAACCACAATCTTCTCCTTGACAGCAGTCTATGCTATCAGGTTGACAGCTGCAGTAGTCACAGAGCTGGTTGTTTGTATTACTTGTATCTATGTATGGGTCATAGTTGCATGCAAGTGGATCTGTACATCCATCACCTCCTTCTGTAGGATCACATGGATCTTCTGCTGCATCATCAATTCTTCTCTTAAAGCTACCTCCCAGGGTACGTTCTGCAAACTCTGTCTCACAATCGATACAGTCTGGATCATCACTTCCTGGAGGACATGCTGGATCTGCTGCACAAGAACCATCATCTATGGTAGCAAGCTCGTTGTAATTCTCGTTCTCTGGGTCTGTGCAACCGTAGACTTCATCTGGACATCCTAGTGGATTACCACAGTCTTCTTCACATGCGCCGTCTGCAGGCTGATCTAGGTCTATAGTAAACGTAGATATTTGTTCGAGGAAGTCTATAGTCTGCTCAGTGCATGTAGCTGTGTAGTACTCACTGACGCCTGAAAGCAGATCTGGTGGTGGTATTACAAACATGAAGTACTGCCCTGGGGCTAGGCCCTCAAATGTATATCCATCGTCCTCCAATGGCTCGTCATAGTCTCTATTGACATAGTCCTGCGTTGCACTTACTGTTGTTGTATAAGGAACATCCAACTCCTGCAGCGGAGATATTATTGCCTGAGCCCCACTACCTATATCAATTGTACCACCATCTGCTGTAGTTGTAGCCCAGCTCAGAAGTATCAATTCTAGCAGCGCTGATGCACTAGATACTCCCACAACACCTGTTGTATTGACGGGGCATATTATAATGTAACACTGCTGTGCTGGGAAGTCTTCGATCTCATGGTCTACAATAACTCTTACTGTAGCTGTACCATCACTGTTTACCTGCGTATAGCTGGTAGTTACAGTTTGATCAAGGACAGTTACAGTAACCTCTTCACAGCTGCTGCTTGCATTTGTTGTGTCTACAGATACATCTGTAAATCCACCTACAGTTTCCAGGAATACTTCTTCACAATCCGCATAGTTACAGCTACCATCATCAAATGTTGCATTCTCGTCTACGTTGATTGCGCTGGGGTCTGTACACCCAACGTTTACAGGACATGATAGATCAACATTAATTACAGGCAATGCTACAGCACATACAGGTCCAAGCTGTGCATCTTCCCATATACCACCTGTTGGGTTCTGGTACTCTATTACAAAGTAGTAAGATGTTGCCCCCTGGAATACAAAGTCGTGGTCTATTGCTTGCGCATTACCACCAGCCTCTGCAACCTCTCCGTCGCCTATGCCTTGCTGCAACTCAGGTACTTCGAGACCATCAATGTACACCTTAATTATGTAGCTAAGATCTCCGTTTATCTGATATGCATTTACAGTTGGATTCCAGATACCATCTACTCTTACAGTAACTGTGGTTTCTATAGGGTAGTAGTAGTTTCCATTCTGCTCGATGACGCTTCCACTACCAACCAAAACATCTAGGTCCTGCTCTCCCCCAACGTCATCAAGACACAGATTGAGGGGGTTCAGTATACATTGCTGGTAAAGAGATTCACAGCTAGACAGTTGTTCATCAGGCAGGAAACATAGACTTCCCTCATCTCCTTGAGGAGCTGGGGACTGCTCTACGAAGTTGTTTGTACAGTTCGGTATGTTAGAGTATGCTACAGGCCAGGTGCTGACATTTGCAGTCTGCCATGAGTACAACGTTGGTGAGTTTTGATTACCAAAGATTGTACATCCGCAGACCCCTACAGCAAAGAAGCCATACACAGCTATATACTTGTCTACGTCCGTGCATGAAGCATCTCGCAAATAGTACTCTGCAACATACAATGCGCTGTTAATTATGCTTACAGGAGTCTGTGTTTCAGACCCAGCAAGTTTGAATCTTGCTACAACAGCGCCAGGCCCCCCATTTGTCTGCATTACATCAGCAGCCGAAGTGAGTTGCACCTGAGGAGTAAATCCTCCAGTCTGAAGAGCTGTCTGATTTGTTGTTGCGTTGTAACCTACTACACCAGTTTCTGTCTCTGATATAAATGGATTTGCAAGAGCTGCTTCAGCTCCTGGGCCACTTCCATCGTTTGAGTTGTTATCAAAGATGTAGCTGATTATACTTTCTGTTGCTAGATATACATTAAGCCCGTGTGTGCTTGGGAGCAATGCTATATCTAGAGCATCGTCTGAGAGTGTGGTCAGGATTGGTGATCCTAAAACCATTGACAGACCTATGTCCTCTGTAACTGCTGCAAACGGTATCTGTGTATTTGCGATGTATGTTCCTACATTACTTATAGAGTGTATCCACGGAGCATCTACAGCTGGTATAGTTCCACCAAAGATGTTTTCGAATGTTGTAGATAGTAAGTTACTTGCAAGGTTGTCACTTGATATTCCCAGGCTGACGTCAGTACTAGTTGCTCCTGTTTCAGAGTTGTACTGACCAAACTTCATACCCCCGTTAGATGCAAGACCTTGTGTAACATCTGTGCCATTTAACAGACCACTTACGGTCGAGCTGTCTATAGACCCTCCTGATACTGCAGAGATAGAGTTAAAGAAGTTATCGCAGAACTCGCACGATCCGTCATTGGTGTTGGCATCGGCGTTGAAGTTACTTGCTCCTGGGTCGGTGCATCCTAGTATTTGTTCTACGCAGGTACCATCATCGATAGAAGCAAGCTCATTGTAGTTAACAGCTGTGGGGTCAGTGCATCCCGAGACAACCGCTGTTCTTCCATACGTTACAAAATTAGACGCATATACGAGTTCATCGTACGTTGCGTTTACAGGTTGTATACGAATTACTGAAGCTTTATGTGGGGATATTACGTTTTTGTTGTAGGCTTCCCCAAAGTTGGCTTCATAATAACTAGAAGCTCTAGCTGAGTGTGCTGCTTCGGTAGTATTGGCTCCGTATTGATGATTGAAGAATCCGGACCTAAACGAATCGAATGTAATATTGTCTAGGTTGTTGTTCTCTGAGGTACCCAGTGTGGTCATATGATTGAACAACATACCATTGTCATTCTTCATAGGCAATGCCCTCTGGAATGGCAGGTCTGGGAATACTTGAGGTATCTCGGCAGTTGCACCTACTCCTATAAGTGCATTAGAATTATTTCTAAACTTAAACTTCAGGACTCTGTCTGCCCCTGTACCATCCACACGCATCTCTGTAATGTCATTGACATCATCGTTTGGAGACACTGTTTGTGCGTAGGCGAATACATCATCATTCTCACTGGCATTACCTGGTGTGAGTTTTATGTTCCATATCTCAGCAGCTCTTGCTATTTCAGTTGGTGAGCTATTACCTGTACTATCTTGGAAGGTATCTGCAGCTCCAAATAGATTGTACCTGAATGCACCTTTGACTGTAAGTCCTTGGAATCCAACATCTCCTACTTGACCAGCATCAAAACCTCCAGCGTTATCTGTTATTTCGTACTGAAGATAGGCAGGTTGGAATTGACCATTTGTGTCCCCGTAAGGTTTACACTTCTCTTGTGCATCCTCGCCAAACTTGCTTATACCTGTATATGCAAACTGTGATACTCTGGCAGTCTCTAGATATGATAGATCGCTGTCTACATAGCCCTGCCCCCCACTTGTGTAACTGAGTCCTGTATCTTGATCTGTTAGTCCTAGGTTCTCTCTACCATGTACAAGTACAGGGTCTGTGCATATTGTTGTGTTTGTGTTAGAGTATGCTTGTACAGGAGAGTATACTCCAGTAACAGACCCGTAGAAGAACTCTTTTCCATTATTTCTGTAGGATAGAAGTCTCGCATTTTGGGGGCCTGCATTAGGATTTGAACAAGATCCATCACCTGCTCTGTAGTATGTTCCTGAAGGACCACCACATGCTGTATAGTTACCGAGGTTATTGCCCTGTTCGTTAGTATACTCAGTTCCAGGCAGAGCTGCCATTGTAACATCTGTAGGTGACCACGGTAACATCTGATTCCAATCTGTTACGTTTCCGCTAGTAGGCACGACCCCTGAAGCCTGAGTGGTGGTGCCCATTGCTACAATAAATACTACATCTTGGTATCCTGCTATTTCTATCTGATTTCTGTACGACGTGGGAGTTGTTTGGAATCCTGCATTTGCCTCACCCTCTCCTACAGAGGTTGGGTAAAAATTCCCACCAGAGTTAAACATCATAGCGGTGCCTGTGTGAGACGCGTGTGTTACTCCTACAGCTCCTACAGTATTTGGTGTGTGCAGAGCAAGGTTCTGCAATCCTTTCAATACATCTGTAGGGTATGTTCTGGTAGACTCATTCTCATAAAGCTTACCCTTGTCTGGAGTAACTCCTGGTACACCTACAGACCCAGTACCTCCCATTAGCCAATTTGCCATTAGCTCAAGCCCAGACATAGGCATGGCGAAGTACTTTCTACTAGGTGAACTTGCTGGGAAGCCAGATAGATCACCAGCGTCATTTAAGAATATGTTTTGGTTAATACCACCTGCCCAGTACAATCCACCATTATTGTTCAAAGTAATGCTGTACGACCCCCTATGATTTTCAGTGTGTGAATTAGCTCTGCTCCATCTCGCATTGTCAAGGCTCTGCGGACCCGTGAAAGTATCATATATGGCGTTATTGACCTGTACAACAGGTCCAGGGCCATTTATCATAGCCCATGCATTTGTATCAAAATCTTCGTGGGTATGAGCCTGGTCAAGTATTAACTGCCTTGCAGTTACTATCATAGGAGCTCCTGCCTTATAGTCTGAACCCTGGTCAAAGAAAGATGTCTTGGAGTCCTTTATGTTACATATGTAAGCTCTCCCAAAGGTGTCAGTTCCCCCATGAAGATCAACTTTATCTCCATTTGCCAGCTCTTCCAAAGTAGAAAAACATCTACGACCTGCAGGGTGATTGACGTTTCTCAAATCGTCTATCGAAGAAGGCTGATAGTATTGGTTAGTAGATGATATTTGATCCGGATGCGATGGGGAATACATCATCGAAGCACAGTTATTTGCGTTCGATGTAAGGTCTATCAATGTTTTATCGTTGTCCTCAAGCAGTGTGTTATTAGGAAAGTGAATGCCCATTGTGGGACCAAGTCCTATTCTACTACCATTGTTGGTTACATTCTCATCTGCCAATGATCCCCCGTTTAGAGGGTAAAGATCATAGGAAGGAGATACTCCTTCTTTGCTGATGTTTTTAGCAAAGTAGTTTATTGTTCCATACCTCTGACCCCAGGATATACTGGTATTACTGCTAAGCCTTGATACAACTGAGCCCTGACCACTAACGGCGGGTTCGCCTGCATTATACACCGGCGAATCCAAACGTTGCATCTCAAAGAATTTTCCTAGAGATATCAAATTAGTGTCTGCAGGAGGTAGGTCCTGCGTCGGATTGTAGGTGGTAAACTGGGTACCGGTAATGGCAGCGCCGGAGAAGTGCTTACTATTTCCAGTAACCCATCTCAGTGCACAAGTGTTTCTATAATCAGATAATCTTCTAAATGGAGCAGTTGCTTCCTCAGCAGAAGTGCTTGCATAGTCTGTTGCTACCTTATATACAGGTAGTGCCCAGGGTTGGAAATAGCAACCTGTTCCATATATACTAACTATGTCCTGGTTCTGATCTGTATTGTTGTTTGTCCACTTGCCGAAGCTATACAGACTATGAGGAACACATGAGGAGTCAAACCCTGCGTCAGGATCTAGCTGTACTCCCATAGACATATGGTGTAAATTTCCGCCAGGCTGACCTAACTGTAGTCCATCTATATCATCAAATGTTACTCTTACAGCAGGCATTCTCTTTACCTCCATATATACAGGTACAGTTACACCATCTGTAAAGTCTGCCGCAAGATAAAATCTTATTGTACTCTGGCTGTCTGAGTTTAACTTAAGTGACTCAGAGTACACTCTAGGTACAAATAGATATATCTGCTTATCACCTCCGTGGTCTGGGCTGAAAGCTATGCGATGGTTTATGACTGTACTAGGGGGGTTTGAGGATCTGTAGAAGTCTTGACCTACTGTATTACCTTCATCATCGTAGCCCTCATAGGCATCTACGTCTGTAGGTGCATACTGTGCTGATGTGCTTATACCAATAAGCTTGAGGTCAAGCAACTCTGCTTGTCTAGTTCCGCCATGAAGCGGCAACTTCTTATAGAAGTTGTGTGCTTTTATAACAATGTGACTCTCGTCAGAGTACGACTCTAGTATGTAGGGGTTTATAATGTTGGTCAGTGATGCCACTGATACCTGCACTAGCCCTACAAATCTACCTGCAGCTGATCCTCTTTTCAAACTCATGTTAGCATCCGCATGCGCACACCTCTGTACACATAGAGAGTGCTTTGTTATACTTTTCTATGGTGGTAGCCTCTAGACCCAGAGTAGCTTCGTATTTTGCTGATTCTATCAGCAGACGAATGGTTTGAGCGCGCCTCAGATCTTTCTTACACTGGTCACACTTACATGTGCAGTTTATTGCATCATGTACAAGTTTAGCTATGCAGCAATCTATCTGTGCGCTGCCTACTGTTACATAGCTCTTTTGTACGTTATTGAAGTTGTCTATAACCTCTACCTTTGTAACGCCTCTAGCATCAATACCAACGGTCTTGATAATCTTACCTCTTCTCGAGGCCTCACTTACAGCTGCGATCTGTCCAGTCATAAGATTAGTTGCCTTGATCTTATATCTGACATTCTTTCTAAGTCCTGCTGCTACTACTCGCAGTCTCGTGTTGGATGCTTGTGGTCTTACTGGCATTGGTTAAGGTATTAAAGGGGGACACCCTATGTGCCCCCCAGTAATTAATTAGAGATTCAGAGCAGTGCTAGAACCCAAAGCGCCAGAGAATCTAGCGATAGAATTAGTTCCCTCAGTGTGTGGGAACGCGACGTCGAAGTCGTTATTTGATCCTGTATCATTAGGGTAGTAAATAACACACTCACTCACGCTAGGCTGACCACCTCCGAAGACGTGTGCAGGCAATCTGTTTGCGTAACGAATGCTGATGCGATCGTAGTTTGTACCGCTAGCAGCAAACGTAGTTACAGTGTCAGGCAAGTAGAGTCTGTTGAAGTTACCTGCGTTAGCAAGACGTGACTTCTTCTCCTCACCGATTACCTGGTAGTAGTTACCAGCACCCATCTGACCAACAGTTGAAACAGCTGAGGTCTTAACTTTTGTACCGTTGACCAAGAACTGGCCAACAACGTGCAGGCCATTAATCTTAGATGTCAGGCGCAAATCGTTAGAGTTGTTACTAGCAGTAACCAATTCCTTCAATACACCGTGTGCATTGATTGCAAGGACCAAACCGTCAACCATTGCAGCTGCAGTTGCAGTGCTGCCGATTACAAACTCGGCATTGAAAACCTTCTGAGATTGCTCAACAATCTGAGAGAACGCATTACCAATGGTCTCACCAGAAGGGTTGATTTGAGCATCGTAAGTAGAAGGCTCACCGGTGTAACGAACTTGGATCTTGACAGTAGCAACGTCACCCGTGCTAACAGACTCACCAGAGACATCAAAGTCTACAACTTCCTTAGCTGCTGCATTGTATTCAGTGTAGGTGATATCAATCAAATCACTAGAGCGGATGATTGGTGACCCAATTGGGTTTCCGCTGCCGTAACCCATAGCAATCTGGAAAGAGGCTACCAATGGAATTGACTGGCTAATGGTAGTCAATCCTGTACTCGCGTCATTTGCTTCAGCATCTGTATCGATTGCGTTTTGGTAGAGAGCACTAGTGTGCCATGCACCTGTGCCTGTAGCACCTGCATGATTCCAGATACCGACTACACCTGAACTCAAATCTGTAAAATAGTCTGGAGCTGATGCTGCCTGAAGGTCAGCGTCTGTGCTCACAAAAACTTGTCTCAAAGCCATGATTTCTTTTTTTTATGGCGTTAAACAAAAAATTACTCGCTATCCAGCACTTCGCTAGATTGCGATTGATATCTTGGAGACTCGAAGCCTTCCAAGATGCTTTTGACTGCCATCTCTACGATCTCGTGATGCGTATGTTCTGGCAGTTCACACCCAATACCTTTCAACTTATTTATGGCTCTTGGCCTTCTCAGGTATTTGAGCTGAATGCTATTCGGGATAAACTTACCCGTTGTATACAAATCTACGAAAGTTTCCTGTATTGTGTATAACATACCGGTTTCTTTTGTAGAATTAAATGGGTCATCTAGTACTGCATAAACATCATCCTGTTGTACAAACTTACAATTGGTTCTAAGTATCTTGAGATCTTGGAGTGTCTGACTATTTATTCCATCTGTGCCTGCAAAGTGTCTATCTATTATAGATGACACTTGTGGACCATTGTTAATTACTGTCTGTACAGTCTGATCTGAGTTTCCAGAGTTAACCCATCTTATAACCATGTATGCACCATTAACTGCGGTTGCGTCTTCAAAGGTTGTATCTCCCTCTGATATTGTTGACGAGTCTATTGCTGAGAACCCTCCCTTCTCTTCATCTGTAGAGTCGTAGTCCTTTGTTAGATAGTACTCATTTGCGTCTGCTGTTGGTGAGTCTGCAGATGCAGTCTCAAAGTATCTATCAGTATAGCTGTCGTTATTTGACAAGCTAGGGGTTATATCCGCATTGTAGATATCTGAGAGTAAGTCATCAAAAGTCAAGCCTCCTGATGCTTGGATAATACTAGTTGGTGCACCGTCCTCATCTGCTATAAATATCTCCTGTATTAGGTAACCTGCTATCGGTGGAGATAGGGGCACTCTTAGAGATTCTCTGTAGAATATTGTCTCCGCTGTAGGTACTTCGCCTCTGCAGGTAGATGTTACCTCACTAAGTACATTGATTAGAAACATGTAGTCGGTGGGGAACTTATATCTGTATATGTTTATGTTCCCGTTAGTAGTAGATGTATATCCTATCCCCATATAACTGGATGTATACCCAGTGTAATCCTCCACAAGGTGGCGGAGGTCGTCCAACCTCTTCTGAGACTGTTCGAACCCCCGCTGATATTTATTACCCTGTGGATTGTACCGCTGCGAAATAAACCTACGAACTGCAAAGTTGAGCTCTTGGTCTATCTCCTGAGATAGGAGCATGTCAGCCTGGAACGATGCAATCTTCTGCACGCCCTGGTTAACTGCTATATGCATCTCTTCTACTGTCACGTCAATTCTTTAAGTTGTGCTCTCATGGCATTGACCTGCCCTGAGTTCTTTTTGTTCTTAAAATAGATGATGGTGTCAGTGATGTTCTCTCCGATTGTTTCCTCACCATAGATATGCTGATTACCAATCTTACGAATAACTCCTGCTCCAACCATCTCTTCGATCTCTGCACGCATGTCAAGATTCTTGTCTATGGCGATCTTCAGGAACTTAGCTGATTGCTTCTCCTTGATATCAAACAAGGTATTCTCGACTTCGAGCTGTGAAAGCTTTTCCGGTCTAGCAGTTCCAAAGACTCTCAGTATTCTACGCATCTTATCGACATCGTTGGATACTTTGATAAACTCTTTGTCTGCCTCCTTCTTAATCTTGATCTCATTGTTCTTATCCAACTGTGATCTGTTAGGATCGTAGATGTAGAACCTGTGATCTGATGTCATTGTTGCTTCTTTGTCAGCAACGTGTCTATGTTTTTGGCACCACTTGTAGGTTATCCAATCCATCAGATTAGTTGGGTTACCATCTTCATCAGTGGTAATATCCAACTCGGCTCCTTCAAACGGGACCTTGAGGCTCATGTTTGCCCAGAATGTCTTTTCGGCCGCTGGCCAATCAAGGTGTTCTGGTGGGAGTCCGATAATATCTGGTAGATACTTCTTGGCTTCTTCTTTGTCCAAACCCTTCAGTGGTTGTCTACCAACATACATTGAGCCAATAGTGACTCGGGCGCCAGCTCGTATCTCCTTTGGGAGAAAACCCTTGGCTTCTTTGCGTCTGATTATAACTTTTCTCATGTTCTTTTATATTGAAAGAATAACTGTTTTTTAGGATGGCTGCAAATGGGGGGAGCCGCTTTCGCAGTCCCCCCTTGCAAACCAAACACAAATTACGATGCGGTGCACGTCAGGTCAAGCGAAGTATCGAATCTGCGGAGCAGGATACCAGCTGTCTTCAACATGTGCACTGAAGCACCGTCTACGTCACTTGCGCGAGTGTCGGTCTCAGTGAAGCCCTTAGGCACAACTGAACCAGCAACACACCAGCGCAACATTTCACGACCCTTCTTATTGATCATCTGGAGGTTGTTTTCTCCATC
>MDSZ01129450.1_pt1 | contig 13988 bp, 14 predicted proteins | sample 811201 | NCBI WGS metagenome assembly MDSZ01 (sample SAMN05326647, study PRJNA326480) | marine metagenome | isolation source: seawater | place: Indian Ocean: North | collected 2010
CCAAAATACTTCTGCACGCCCAGCAGCAACATAAGCAAGATCAAGTGCTGCCGCACCCATTCTGCGAAGTGAAACGCCCGTTGTTTGCATTGCTTTATATTCTTTTGCAAATTGCTCTTGCGATTTCACAGCGTGACGCGGCGCGCCACTGATCGCCATAGAAAGCATTGCATCACGTCGGCCCGAAACACGTAAACGCTTATTGCGGTGAATAAACGCACCACCATTTTTCTCAGCTGTAAACATTTCATCTTTAACTGGGTCATAAACTAGGCCAAACATAATCTCGCCTTTAACCTGTAAGGCAATAGAAATCGCCCAATGAGGTATGCCATGTAAAAAGTTTGTCGTGCCGTCAAGAGGATCAATAATCCAGCAATAATCCTTATTCTCACCTTCGACTGCACCAGACTCTTCCATAAGGAAGCAATATTTAGGGTGTGCACGCTGAAGCTCTTCAAATATTATCTGCTCAGAGCGTTTGTCAGCAGCGCTTACAAAATCACCTGGGCCTTTTTGAGAGACTTGAAGTTGTTCAACCTCGCCAAAGTCACGAAGAAGAGAACGCGCCGCCTTTTCAGCAGCTTTGATCATCACATTCATGATAGGGGATTGTGCAGCCATTATTTTTATCCTTATTTAAAGCTTAAATCTTTAGTGTTGTGTGCTCAGCGTTAGTCTTTTGCACGCTCAACATACGCGCCATCTTCTGTTTTTACAACAATACGCGTGCCCGCTTCGATGAATGGAGGAACCATAACTTTCTCACCATTACCCAAAATCGCAGGTTTATATGATGTTGTTGCGGTCTGCCCTTTAATAACAGGCTCAGCTTCTACAATCTCAACAGTCACACTGTCTGGGAGTTTGACGCCCAATGGCTCGCCTTCAAAAGTTTCAACTTCAACAATCATACCTTCAGTTAAGAAGGCTGCCGGATAGCCGATAAGCTCTTTTAAAATTGTGATTTGCTCAAAATTCTCAACATTCATGAATGTGTAATCATCACCATCATTGAAAAGGAATTGATAATCATCTTGCTCTAAGCGCACGCGCTCAACAGTTTCTTGTGTGCGGAAACGAACATTAGTCTTATTACCTGTGCGAAGGTCGCGCATTTCGACCTGCGCCACGGCTGCGCCTTTACCCGGCTGCATAAGTTCGTTCTTTACGATAACCCATAATTTACCTTCGTGATCAATGACATTACCAGAGCGCAATGTGTTCGCATTTACTTTCATCGTTTCTCATCCATAATAATTGCTTGCCCTAAATTTTCTAGGCGCTTTTTCATTTCATCATCTTCTACAGAAATCAGTAGCCCGGATAAAGTCTTTTTTTCATCCATATTAAGTGGAATAGGGCGTTTCTTGCGTTTTACGGGTGTGGCATTGCTCGCAACCTGAACAAATTTGATCGCTGCGATCCATTTTTCACCAAAAATTTGATTGATGCGCTCTAAAATCAAATCCTTTTGATAGTGAAGCATCGTAGCATCTGCGCTGCTTGCTGCTATTTCTAATGTGACGTCAGGTTTCTTCGCGCCCGGTTTTTTGCGATAGTGCAATTTCATAGGCTGCGTTTTATCCGCAAGCTTTGTTCCGACTATTTCTTCCCAATGCTTCACAATACGGCCCAAAGCGATATATTTACGCTCAAAGCTTAAAGATGCAATTTTGGCAGTGGCCTCGGATAAGGTTCTCATAAGTGGATCACGCTACTCAAAAATAATGAAAAAAGAACTATGGCAAGAAGATCAGGACGCAGCAAGAAAAGAGAAGAAATGATCCGTGAATTACGGGGACAACTTCTTGTATGGTATGATGAGAGCGCTCGTCAGCTCCCATGGCGTGCTTTGCCAAATGAGACAACACCCGATCCCTATCATATATGGCTTTCAGAAGTAATGCTTCAGCAAACAACTGTTGCAGCCGTTAAGGATTACTATACTAAATTCTTGAAATTATGGCCAACTATTCATGATCTGGCCAATGCCCCTAATGAAGATGTTATGGCAGCATGGGCAGGGCTAGGCTATTATGCGAGGGCGCGCAACTTACATAAATGCGCGCAAATTGTAAGCTGCGATCTCGCGGGCATATTCCCAGATACACAAGCAGAGCTGAAAAAACTCCCTGGCATTGGTGAATATACAAGCGCCGCCATAACCGCTATAGCCTTTAATAAACCTGCAACAGTAGTGGATGGAAATGTAGAGCGCGTCATGGCGCGCTTATTTAATTACCGCATAGCTATGCCAGCGTCAAAGCTAGAGCTGAAAGCCTATGCACATGAGTTTTTTGATGGCTTTGAGCATCGGCCCGGTGATTTAGCGCAAGCTTTTATGGATTTGGGGGCTACGATTTGTATCCCAAAAGCGCCGCGTTGCTCATCTTGTCCGTTAAGTGCTCATTGTGAAGCATATAAAGCTGGTGATCCCGAAAAGCTCCCCTTTAAAACACCAAAGAAAAAACGCCCATCTAAACAGGGGCGCGTTTATTGGATTGAAAATGAACATGGCGAAATCCTTCTACACCGCCGACCTGAAAAAGGTTTGCTAGGTGGTATGCTTGCACTTCCAACAAGCGAATGGCTAGACAAGAACTCGAAGGATTTTACGCTCAATGTATTTTTCAAAGATGAAAAGCCATATAAGAAGGCTTATATCGAGCATGTTTTTACACATTTTGATTTGAAGCTATATCTTTACACGGCAGGTGTGCTAGAAAATGCCTCAATTTCTAATGAATATGGCTGGTATGATCCTTCAGGGGTGCAAGACACCATGCCCTCCGTTTTTGCAAAAGCTTTTAATCTGTTTGTGGCTAAGTCCTGATGCAAGTTGCGATGATAGCTGTGCTCATAGTATAATCAAATCTTAACAGTGGGCTGTTAACATCATAAGCTAGAGAGCGTTTTACTATCTGAAAGAGAATTAATGTCTATGATTTTATCAAGATTACTACCGGTATTGGTGTTTAGTGTGATGGCTATGCCGGCATTTGCGCAAGGCGCTGGAAGTGGTAGCGAAGCGGATATTGTTCTGGCGCGTGAAGAGTATATCTATGAGCGTCCAACTTATCAGAAGTTTTCTCAGCTTTATTGGGCACTGAATAAGCTCGATATCAAAGATGATGCTGATATTGATGATTTCATGAAGATTAATGAATGTAGTATATTTCAGGAGCACAATGCTGATCAGTTCGAGTGGCGTGCAATTCGTGAGTCAACGCGCCAATATATAAAAGATAATGTAAAGTTTTTTCCAACACGTTTTGAAATTGTGCAGCCGCTCTACTTGTCTGAATATGACTTTGAGCGCGGGCAATATATGATCTGGGAGCCATATCAAATTAAGGGCTCTAAGCTCTTTGAGGTGAGGGGCGCTATTGGTGCTGAGGATGAGTGTATCGGAGATCCTCGTAAAAAAGGCGGAATAAAGAGAGTCTACCCAGATACTGTTGTTGCTGAGCTATCAAGGCCATTAACGATTACGGGGCTAGAGATGAGCCCTGATCAAGCGAAGATATTATCTGACATGAAGGCTATGTTGGCTGGATCCGATGGGGCAAGTGCTTCAGGTCAAGCCCTCTATCAAACAAGAGAGGTTTACCTTGTGATGCGCGTGAAGTTCTTCTCTTGGGCAGGGGATAAGATTGGTAAGGATCAAATATCTCGAGCACGTGTGCTCGGGGCACTTGAAGGTTTAGAGATCTATGCGGATCGTCTGCGTGAATATCCATTATATTCTGAAGAATTTCGTCAGCGTTCAAGTAATGATATGGCGCGTAAAGCGCTGCTTGAGCATATTGAAAAACGTCGTCAGCGCATGGAAGGTAACGGAGACGGTAATTAATATTACCACCGTCTCGCATCTGAAATTTTAGTTCTTTGGCATATTGTCTCTATAAAGAGAGCGCAACTCATCTATAGGTTTTTGCTTTCCGCCATCTTCATAATGCCAATATGTCCATCCATTACATGAAGGTGCATCTTGTAAAGCTGCGCCAACTTTGTGAATAGAGCCGCGTACAATTTCAATACGGTTCTGCGCCATCACGCTGCCATCCGCATGTACGGTTACTTTGTGCTTTTTCTTCTTATCAGTAAGCACTGCTCCTGGCTTAAGAAGGCCGTTTTCAATCAAGCTACCAAAAGCAACGCGCGGAAGCTCGCGTTTTTGTTTAAGATCAATCAGATTATCGGCTAGCGGATCAATTGCCTCTATGCGCTCTTTTGCGAAAGCTGCATATGTTTTATCGCGCTCTAAACCGATATAGTGGCGACCAAGTTTTTTAGCGACTGCGCCCGTTGTGCCAGTGCCAAAGAAAGGATCCAGTACAGTATCACCTTTCTTTGTTGAAGACATGATAACGCGGTATAGGAGGCTTTCTGGCTTTTGTGTAGGATGAGCCTTGTTGCCATCAGCATCTTTAAGGCGCTCGGCTCCTGTGCAAAGTGGCAAGGTCCAGTCTGAACGCATTTGAAGATCATCATTCATGCTCTTCATCGCATCATAGTTAAATGTATATTTGCTGTCTTTGGTTTTTCCAGCCCAGATCATTGTTTCATGAGCATTGCAGAAGCGGCGACCACGGAAATTAGGCATCGGGTTAGTCTTGCGCCAAATAACATCATTTAAAATCCAAAAGCCCATATCCTGTAAGATATAGCCCAAACGGAAAATGTTATGATAGCTGCCAATCACCCAGATCGCACCATCATCTTTTAAGACATCACGCGCAGCGCTTAGCCATTCGCGTGTGAACTCATCATATTTTTGTATGGATTCAAACTGATCCCAGTCATTATCAACAGCATCAACTTTTGAATTATTAGGGCGGTGCAAATCACCACCTAATTGCAGGTTATAAGGAGGGTCTGCAAAAATGAGATCAACAGATTTCTCGGGTAAGCTTTTCAAACTTTTAACGCAATCACCGACAATAATTGAATCCTTCGGTAAATCGATTTTCGATTTAGACATGCATAACTCCTTTTGAATTTGGAACTGCATAATGATTTAAAGCGGATTCTGTGTCAATTAAAAAAGTGGATTCATCTAATGGATTCAAGACTCTACGGAAGAGTCTTGAGATTTAAAATCTGAGTCGGATCAAGGGGTTAGCCTGTTTTACGATTCGCTTCGTTTTCTATAAATTTTTTTATTGGTGCGTAGGATTTTCGGTGGTGTTTTGTGATGCCATGACAATCAATTCCTGCTAAATGCGCTTTCGACGGATAGCCAACATTGCTCTCCCATCCATAATGCGGGTGCGCCTCAGCCAGTTTATGCATGATGCGATCTCGCGTAACTTTCGCAATGATAGAAGCGGCGGCGATCGACTTGGATTTGCTATCACCCTTAATGATGGCTGTCGCCGGGCAGGGGAGGTTTTTAGGCAGTTTATTTCCATCAATTAGCGCATGTGCCATGTCTGTTTTCATTTTCTCATAAGCGCGTTCCATCGCTCTTAAACTTGCTTGTAAGATGTTGATCTCATCAATTTCCTCGACGCTAACTTCACAAACTCCATGTGGGCAATGTAGCGTGATTTGCTCATAGAGCGTTTCTAGCTTTTTCCAGCTTAGCCTCTTGCTGTCCTTAACATCTTTGATGAAGTCCATCTCACGCACCTGATCAGGGATGTGAACGCACGCAGCTACAACTGGTCCCGCCAAAGGCCCGCGCCCAACTTCATCTATGCCGCAAACGGCATGCTCGTGGCTATCTTCGAGTGTGAAGTTCGTACTATCCATTAAGGCTCTTGCTCGCAATCTCGAACACGTCTGGCGCAATATTCGGTGTTTCCAAAATGCGCTCCAACTCCGCTTTCATCTTGTCTTGACGATCTTCGCTATAACGTTTCCATTCACGCATCGGTGTCAAAAGGCGCGCGGCAATTTGTGGATTGATCGCATTCAGCTCGATAATCGCATCAGCTAAAAATCTATAGCCTGATCCATCCGCAGCATGGAAGCTCACCGGATTATTGATTGCAAATGCAGAATAAAGAGAGCGCGCTCTGTTTGGGTTTTTGATATTAAAATCAGTATGTTCTTTGAGTTTGTTAATGTTTTGAATGATGCTCGAGCTCTTTGCCGCAGCCTGCAAGGAGAACCATTTATCAACAACAAGCTGATACTCTTTATAGCGCTCATAAAAATTAGAAAAACACTCATCTCGGGCTGGTGCGTCCATATCTGCAAGAATAGAGAGCGCTGCTACGCGGTCAGTCATATTATCTGCCGCCTCGTAATGCTCCTTACAGCGGCGCTGGCAGCCAGTGCCATGCGTCGATGACAAAATGCCTAACACAACATTACGCAAAGCGCGTTTGCCCATGCTCTCAGGGGTGATATCATATCGGCTCTGCTTATTGGCTGTGTAAATTTTATCTAGCGCTTTTCTGTGCTCGCGCTTGAGTGTTTTAACAATAATATCGCGCTGCGCATCAATAAGCACGGGATCAACGAGCTCTCGGCTTTGTGCTATAAAGCTCACGCTTGGTAGTGTGATCATGCGCGCCATCAGCGCTTTGTCACTGCTCTCTTCAAGAGCTTCATCAATCACTTGGCCTAGCGATTCAATATAGCGCGGGCAGGGCTGTGTTTTCTCACCTGCAACGGCCTTATCGACCATGGCGTTAATCATGCGCAGGCCAAGCTGCTGCGCGGCTTCCCAGCGATTAAAGCCATCCGTATCATTGAGCATTAAAAACGATAGTTCTTTATTGCCAAGATCACTATTAAGCTTAACGGGCGCACTAAAGCCGCGTAAAATTGAAGGGACAGGGGGCTCTTCAAAGCCCTCAATTATATAGCGCTGCTCTGCTTCCTTCAGGTGTAGAACTTGTTCTTGTGAAATCTCACCAGCTTTACCTAAAAATCCAACGCGAACAGGGATATGTTGCGGTGATTTATCTGTCTGCCCCGGTGTGTCTGGAAGGCTTTGGCTTAGAGTAATCTCGTAAGTCCCGCTATCCTCTTTATATGCGCCTTTAAAGCTCAGTTCAGGCGTACCTGCTTGGCTGTACCAGAGCTTAAACTGACTTAAATCCACACCGCTCGCATCTTCATGCGCTTTAATCCAATCATCGCACGTTACAGCTTGGCCATCATGACGGCTGAAGTAAAGATCAGTCCCTTTGCGGTAATTCTCTGCGCCTAAAATAGTTTTAAGCATGCGGATAACTTCTGCGCCTTTTTCATAGACTGTCATTGTGTAGAAGTTATTGATTTCAATGTAATTATCAGGACGAATTGGGTGCGCGAGTGGCCCCGCATCTTCTGGGAATTGTAGGCGGCGCAGCATCGTCACATCATCAATACGCTGAACAACTTCTGAGTTAAGGTATGCAGAGAAGCTCTGATCACGGAAAACCGTTAAACCTTCTTTTAAGGAAAGCTGAAACCAGTCGCGGCATGTTACGCGGTTTCCTGACCAATTGTGGAAATATTCATGTGCAATCACACTTTCTACGCGTAAGAAATCGCTATCCGTTGCTGTCTGCTGTTCTGCCAAGACAAGCGCGGTATTGAAAATATTGAGCGACGTGTTTTCCATCGCGCCCATATTGAAATCACTCACCGCAACGATATTGAACATCTCCAGCTCATATTCTAGGCCATAAGTATCTTCATCCCATTTCATCGCGTTCTTAAGGCTGCGCATAGCGTGATCACACTGCGCCTCATCTCCTGGGCGTACATAGATATACAGATCAACCTCGCGCCCTGATTTGGTCGTGAAGCTATCGTGAATATGCTCTAAATCACCAGCAACTAATGCAAAGAGATAGCATGGCTTAGGAAAAGGGTCTTCCCAAAGTGTATAGTGGCGGTTTTCATCCACAGCATCCCCATCAACGCGATTACCGTTAGACAGCAAGACAGGGAATTTGTCTTTATCCGCTTCGACGCGCACCGTGAATGTCGTTAAAACATCCGGACGATCAGGGAAGTAGGTAATGCGGCGAAAACCTTCCGCCTCACATTGTGTGCAGTAATTCCCACCAGACATGTAAAGCCCTTCAAGGCGCGTATTCTTCTCTGGGTAAATCTTGGTTTTAATCTCAAGGGTAAAGCGCTCCTCCTCTGGGGTAGGGATGCGCATAGAGCTATCGTCAACACTGTAATTATCAATCTTCCAGCCATTAACGGAGACCGAGATAATCTCTAAATCTTCACCATAGAGGTAAATCTCATCCGTATCTGCGATGCGCTTATATTCAGCTTTGGCAGTAACAATGCTGCCACCTTCGCGTAGATCAAAATCAAGATACAGGCTCTCAACCTTGAACGGATAGGGTTTATAATCTTTTAAATAAATCGTTTTTGGTGTGTCAGTTCTCATGCTGTGAATCTTTATCACAGTTAAGCCTGGATGCACATAGATTTTCTATGTCATGGGTTAAGTTGCTAAGGAGTCGATTCGTTGAGGATAAATAAAGTAAAAATCTATTTGTATGTAAGTGGCTGTAAAATAATGAATATTAAACTCTTCTTGTATGCATCTCAGCTTTATTGCTAAGTTTTTCAGTGGAAGAACATGGGGACTGGTTTATGAATGTGCAAGCTATCCAGCTTAGGGCTGAGAGCAATGCTGATTTGTCTGTTATGGAAGATGAACAGCGCAGTGATGTGCGGTGGTGTGATTATCCGCCTAAAAGTGATGATTACTGGATTTACTATATATGGAATAGGGTCGATGACATTATCTATGTAGGGATTTCTCGTGATCCAAAAAAAAGAATTAAGCAGCATATAAAGGGAAGCCAAGACACAAGCAAAACACAACTATGTAGAGATTATGAGCGTTTTAGCGCCGCCAATGGAAAGTTAGAAACACAAGATAGCCCGTTTGTTAGCGGGCTATTATTTTCTCAAGGCGTTCCCTATGAGCATGTGTTGGTGGGTTGTATTACCGAAGTCTTGCATATATTTAACTTAAGGGCGCAGGGGCAAAAGCTTTATAATAGATCTCTGACTGGCGGCCATAAAGACCTTAAGCAATATGGTTGCTCAAAAGCTTTTAATGCAGCGGTAAGTATTCTTGATCCAACAGATGAGAGAGAATTGCATAAAGAGGATGTAAATGAATTGCTGGATAATATGCGCATTCTTCGTAAATTTGTGGAAGAAACTCAGGGTAAAGACCTGTTGAATGAGAGCGTGTTAGAACGCTTGAAGCAGGGGGCTGAAAGCTATCTCAAGCGTCAGGTTGAGCTTAGAATTGAAATATCGGATAGAGATGAAGAAGGCTTGGCTTTAAATGAGCTGCAAAAGAAATTTTCACCTGACACCACAGCTGCATTTTTAAATGCGCCTCTTATTGATGGGTGATACTATCCCTCTAGCGCCATATCATTTCTATGCACCAGCTCCTTGCGGCCGATATAGCCTAAAATATCGGCAATCTCCTCGCTGCGTTTGCCGATAATGCGTGAAGCATCTTCATGATCAAACGCGCATAAGCCAAGCCCAAGAACTTTGCCTTTAAGTGTTTTAATCTCAACGGCATCGCCGCGCTTGAAATGCCCTTCAACAGAGCGCACGCCAACTGGCAGTAAGCTTTTACCTGCCTTGAGAGCCTCAATCGCGCCTTCGTCGACAATCAGCGCACCGCTCGGCTTCATGTGAGCGCCAATCCAGCGTTTGCGCGCGTTTGTCTCATTTGATTTGCCAGTAGTAAATAAACTAGAGCGGTTATGCGCAATATCTCTTAACGCGTGGTTCTGGCGCCCATCTGCGATAATGAGGCTCATCCCCGCACGCATAGCAGCGCTTGCTGCCTGTAATTTACTTTTCATACCGCCAGTAGAAAGTCCTGGATCAGCATCACCTGCCATATCCATATGCGCTTCAGTAATCTCATCTATAACCGCGATATGCTCTGCGGCGCTGTCTTTGTGTGGGTTGCCGGTATAAAGCCCATCAATGGTTGAGAGTAATACCACCAGATCGGCATTCACCATCTGCGCAACGCGCACAGACAGCCGATCATTATCACCAAAGCGAATTTCCTCGGTCGATATGGTGTCATTCTCATTGATGATGGGTACAATTCCGCGCTCAATAAGGGTGAGGAGCGTGGCACGCGCATTAAGATGCATACGGCGGTTTTCAGTCTCGCTCATCGTGAGTAGCACTTGTGCAGTCTTGATATTTTGCTCTGAAAGGGCACTGTGATAGCCATGAAAGAGGTGATATTGTCCAACAGCGGAAGCGGCTTGTTTCATCTCAAGCGGGATGTCTTTAGGGCGCGTTTCAGCACTAATGCCAAGGGCAGGGCGGCCTAATCCCACAGCACCAGAAGAAACGATAACAATCTGCTTGCCTTGCGCCTGTAGGGCGGCGATATCCTGTGCTAATGCCTTGAGCCAGTCTTTTTTAACGCGCTCTCCACCATCCTCAGCAACTAAAGCTGTGCCGATCTTAACGACAATCAGTTTGGCTGATGTAAGCGCATCTAGGCTGTTCATGGAGAGAAAGCCTCGTCATCTTCACCGCTTTCAATGCGGCGCTCTTCTTCTTTTGAATCATAGATCGTCTTGCCGAGTGCATATAGCGCATCTTTTACGCCTTGACCGGAAACGGCAGACATCTTCATGACAGGCTTGCCAATGGCATCTTCTAGCGTTTTGCGCTGATCTTCTGCAAGCTCTTCGCCAAGCGCATCGACTTTATTGATGGCGATAATTTCTGGCTTTGTATCAAGGCCATGCCCATATTGCTCTAGCTCACCGCGAATTGTGTTATACGCACCGACGATATCGTCTTGCGTACAGTCAATAAGGTGAAGCATAACGCGTGTGCGCTCAACATGCCCTAGGAAGCGATCACCAAGCCCATGGCCTTCATGTGCCCCTTCAATTAAGCCCGGAATATCGGCAATCATGAAATCATAAGATCCTGCTTTCACAACGCCTAAATTTGGATGCAAGGTTGTAAAAGGATAATCAGCAATCTTAGGCTTGGCATTAGAGCTCGCGGCTAGGAATGTTGATTTACCAGCATTGGGAAGTCCAACAAGCCCGGCATCTGCAATCAATTTCAGGCGCAACCATACAGTCATCTCTTGCCCAGGCCAGCCTGGGGTCGTTTTGCGCGGCGCTTGGTTTGTGGAGCTTTTGAAATGGGCATTCCCAAAGCCGCCATCGCCACCCTTCAAAAAGACGAGGCGTTGCCCATCCTCAATAAGATCAGCAAGAACTGTGTCGTTTTCTTCATCAAGGATTTGCGTCCCCACAGGCACTTTGATGATCAGATCTTCACCACTTGCGCCCGTGCGGTTGTCGCCCATACCATATTGCCCGCTCTCTGCTTTGTAATGCTGCTGATAACGAAAATCGATCAAAGTATTGAGCGTATTAACGGCTTCAAAGACAATATCGCCACCGCGACCGCCATTTCCACCATTAGGGCCGCCAAACTCGACATATTTTTCACGACGAAACGCTAGGCAGCCCGGGCCGCCTTTACCGCTATGGAGGAAGATTTTTGCTTGATCTAAAAATTTCATAATATGAGAACCAGAGAATTAGAGTATTAAGAGGATGAGATTACCTTATATTGTCATGTAGCTTTAAAAGCATTTTGCTGACATGTTCATAGCCCTCATGCAGCGTTTCAAATTCGTCTTGCGAAATATAACTTAATTCATTGCAATAGTCGATCCAAACAAGAGTTTCTGTGCATGAGCCAAAAGCAATCATTAGAAAACGTTTGAACTCAGCCTTTGAAGTTTTTTGTTTGGCAAATCCTTCTGCAATATTTGCGCATATGGATTTGCTTGAGCGCTTAATTTGCGATGTAAGGCCATATACCTCATCTTTAGGGAAAGATTTTGCGAGGCTGTGGATACTAAGAGAGAGCGCGAACGCTCTCTGATAAACATCTAAGTCTCTATAGCTTCTGATCATGTCAAAATCCTCGATTACTCGAAATCCTCGAGTTCTCGGATTTACTCAGCCGCTTTCGCTTCTGTCGATCCATCATTTGCTGGTACAACATTCACGATAGGGCGGTCGCCAGTAGTTTTAGTAAATACAACCTGACCATCGATTAGGGAGAAGATTGTGTGATCTTTACCAAGACCAACATTTTTACCAGGCTTGTACTTTGTACCGCGCTGACGTACAAGAATGTTACCAGCAAGAACAACCTCGCCACCATATTTCTTAACGCCTAAGCGACGGCCTTCTGAATCGCGTCCGTTACGTGAACTACCACCTGCTTTTTTATGTGCCATATCTTATCTCCTAATGTCTATTACGAATCGTTTCGTATAAAATTATTATGCAGCCTTAACATCTTTGATTTTAAGGATTGTCTGATGCTGACGGTGACCTTTTTTACGACGATAGTTTTGACGACGCTTTTTCTTAAAGATTGTCACTTTAGGTGCGCGCGCTTGTGCAATCACTTCAGCAATAACCTTAGCACCAGCCACTAAAGGCGCGCCAATTTTACCATCAACAAAAAGAACTTCATCTAGCTCGATCTTGTCACCAGCTTCACCCTCAAGTTTTTCAACTTTGATAGTGTCGTCTTTTTGAACCTTATATTGTTTTCCACCTGTGCGAATAACTGCAAACATGTTCTTAACCTGTATTTTTAAAAGTAATCTCGTAAGGGCTTTAGGCCCGCTAACTTCATATTCGAAGATGCGCAATATACACACAATCCTATAACTGTCAAGAAAATCTATATGAAAAGAGTGCCAAAAAATCAGAGCCGTAAACTTTATGCACTTTTAATCGCGTAAAGAGGTGTTAAAACGCGCATTAATACTCACGAATGACGATCGTCGTTTCATGCGTGCTTATGGGCTCGTTTTTCTCATTAACCAAGACCAGTGTGACTTCCATGGCATTGAGCACATTCTTTTTTGTTTGCTCATCCAGCTCAAGACCAAGCTCTTGCGGTAGGCCATCTTCGTGAATGAATGCAAAGCTATTCTGCGAAGGGTCAAACTCAATCCACTGTATTTCAGAGGCTAAAGGTTCGCTATGAATAAACAAAATATCGCCACTCTCATTGGTGAGGGCGGCAATTTTCATTGATTCGTTAAGGCTTTTATATGGCGTAGGGGCTTGATCAGTCATTTATTATATTTAATCAGCGATTAATGAATATTACGCTAATAAGCTATATCTTAATCAAGCCCATGTAAATAGTACTCGCTTAGATTTGCATGCCTGGTTGAATAGGTTAAGTCAAAGTCTAGGCACTCATATCTGGGAGTTTAAACTCGGATAGGCCGCTCATTTTGTTGCTCATCTGTGCGGCATAATCATCCATGCTATTTGATACATTGGCAACTCTGTTTGTGATGTCGTCATTAGTTGCAATGCCAGCTTTTTCGATGGTTTCCCCGGCCATCTCTTTTGAGCCTGGAATATCCCCTATTGTGATTGTTGAACTTGGATCCGCAAAGCTAGTATCTAGGCCGGTATACACATTACCTGGGTCGAAATCTTCTTTGGCTTTTGCCCAGCGTTCCGTTGGGTCTTCTACCGGTGGCTCACTTGCATATGGGTTAGGGGTATCACCACCAATATTTACAAAGCTCTCTTCAGGGCCATTTGCATATGGGTTAGGGGTATCGCCGCCGATAATAATGCCTGGCCCGTCATTGACAAAGCCATAATTAACTTTGCCTCCGCGGTTATCACCTGCCGGTGGTTCATTATGCCCAACTTTAGCTGTCTCCACTTCTTGTTGTACTTTTATCATGTTATCAATAGCTTTATCATCAAATGCGGGAGTATCATTTTTCGGTGCCTCTGGCTCTTCGCGTTCGAAACCCCATTGCTGCATATATGTTGCAACAGTTTCTACATCTTCAGGTGGGACGCCTTCATCTAAAAGTGCTTGGTTGTAGATTGCATAAACAGTCTCAAATTGATCATCAGGGACGGATGGCCATGTATTTCCGTTGTAAAGAACTCTTCCTGCATCTTCTGCACTAATATCGATGCCAG
>MDSZ01222820.1_pt1 | contig 13988 bp, 8 predicted proteins | sample 811201 | NCBI WGS metagenome assembly MDSZ01 (sample SAMN05326647, study PRJNA326480) | marine metagenome | isolation source: seawater | place: Indian Ocean: North | collected 2010
CCGCACGCTCTTTTTCTTCTTTGACCGCACGCTCTTTTTCTTCCTTGGCCGCACGCTCTTTTTCTTCCTTGGCCGCACGCTCATCTTCTAAAATCTGATAATTCTTAATGGCATTAATTTCCTCTTTTAAAGATTCTAGTTGTTTATTTTCATTATCCTTAAACTGCTTAGCCATTTCTGATATCTGGTTTTTAAGGATACTAATATCTTCACTTTTCGAAGCCTGAGTACTTTCATTAATCGTATTCATTTCTTGCCTAAGAAGCTTAAGCTCGTCCATAAGTGCATTAACTGCTACTTTTTCTTCGTCTTTGTCATTATCGATTTCAACTTCTTCATCTAAAATATCTGGTAAGTCTTCAACCAGTTCAGAGACTTCATTAGGCTCAGCTGAGGCTATAGGAGCCTCTTCCTGACGTTCTTCAAGACTTGTATGTAACTTTTTTTCTTTAGAGGTGGGCTGAGAGTCCCCTTCGTGAAACAAATGAACGTCTCTCTGTGGGAATGCAATAACTATTTTTTCCTCTCGAAGTTTTGCAAAGACCTGGTGATGAAGATCTGAATTTATTTGCCTCATTTTGATAACATTTTTAATCCATGCGACTAATGCGAAGTTCAGTGTTGAATCGCCAAAATTTTGAAACCTAACAAGAGGCTTTCTAGTAGGATCATCATGCTCGATATTTGGATTTTTCTTAGCAACTTCTAACAATGCAGCTTCTACTTCATCTGGGTTAGAATCATAAGAAACTCCAACTTCGATTCTTAATCTGTAATATCTATCTGGCTTCGTAAGATTTAATATGTTCTGATTTGCAAGTGCATTATTTGGAATTATAATGATTACATGGTTTACAATATCATAAATTTTTGTCGAGCGAAGGCCTATCTCTCTAATTAGACAGTATGTATCGTTAAAATAAATCATATCTCCCGTCTTGAAACCCTGGTCAAGCAAAAGAAGAATTCCTGAAAAGAAATTACTGAGGGTATCTTGGGCTGCCAATGCTATAACTAAACCGACGACACCAACTCCAGCAACTAAAACTCCAAATTCAACGTTGAATGTTGATAAGAAATTTGTAATTCCAAATACTATAATCAAAATTGAGCCAATGATATCTAACAGAGGGCCGTATTGAGTATCTGATTTACCAACATTTATCCAATCAGAAATCAATGGAACTAGGTAGTTGCTGTAAGCCCGTAAAACAAAGACAGTCAAAAATACTACAAAAGAACCGTCAGATATTCTGGTTAAAACTAAGAACAAGGGTTCTACCGAGGAATTAGTTTCAGCTATCTCTGTAAAGAAAAATGATAAGCTCCATGTAATTATTAACCAAAATACTACTGTTGTAGGATCCCATTCCCATTTACTTAAACCACGAAAATAAAGTACTATGGGAATTATGAATGTAAGTGTAAGAAAAATGACAAATGACATTAAAATTAACATCCAAATTGCGTCGTCTGTGAAAATAATGTAGTCTTCTCCGGTATTTCTGTTGGTTATAGAGTAGTAAGGACTCGGAACAATGGTATCGATTGTAGATCGCATTACTGTCATTGTAAAAATTGACAAAAAGAACCCAAATATTCTAACAAATGGAAAGTCCTGACGAAGACCAAACGCCTTAGATGAAGAAGTACTCACAATTATACACCTAAAAATATGTTTATAAATCAATTAGGTGAAACCGTATATAGCATCGTATTATGAGATATCAAATGACTGCAATATTGAAAGATAACGACGTCACTGACGCCATTAGAGGAATGGATGGATGGGAATACGACGATGTCTACAGATGCTTGAGAAAAGAGTTTGCTTTTGACAGTTTCGAATCTGCTGCAACATTTGTTCAACATGTTGCTAAACTAGCTAGCGAAGTTGGCCATTATCCAGAAATTTTGATTTACAAAAGGGGCGCTGTGAGAATCACTTCAACCACTGCTGATGAAGGTGGAGTCACAGAAAGCGATATTGGACTTATTGAAAGCGTAGAAATTTTAGTCAGTTAAATTTAAGTTGTAAAAATTTATGAAATTGTTAATTCTTTAACAAGATACTCATCCGAATGTTTATCAATATATTCAATTAAATCTGAGACATGTGGAGATTCTAGCAAAATTTCATTTGACTCATGGTCTACAATTCGGAATGGCATTCATATCATACTGCACTAAATTATATATAATTTTCTAAAAGAAATAAGCCTTTATTGGGCCACTTTAATGGGAAGGCGTGAAACAGTACATTGATTTAGTTAATGAGGTCTTAAAGCGAGGAACTAGAAAAGAAAACCGAACCGGCGTAGATACAATTTCAGCATTCAATATTAACTATTCAATCGACTTAAATGAAGGATTTCCGTTGTTAACAACAAAGGAAATTTCTTGGAAGAATATTGTAATTGAAAATTTATGGTTTTTGTCGGGAGATTTGCATATCGGGCTATTAAAAAAACACGGTTGCAAGTTTTGGGATCACTGGGCTGATGAGGAAGGATTTGTACCAAGTGCTTACGGCAACTTCTGGAGAAAATTTCCAATTCACGGAGAAAATGAATATAATGATCAAGTCAAATATGTTTTGGAAACTTTGAGGAACAACCCAAATAGCAGAAGGATGGTAATCAGCGCCTGGGCTCCTGGAAATGCTCAAACTAGTGGTTTACCTCCTTGCCACTTACTGTTTATCTTTAATGTTCAGTATGACAATAAAGGAGAACCTAGACTATGTGTACACTTAACTCAAAGAAGTTGTGATGTTGCTTTAGGTGTTCCTTACAATATTGCAGGATACTCATTCTTATTACATCTATTTGCGCATTTATCAGACATGAAAGTTGGGACCTTTGGCCATACACTCGTTGATGCTCACATATATACGAAGAAGGCTGATGGAAGTATGGAGGAATACGATCATATTCCTGGCCTAAAAGAACAAGTAAAAAGAGAAGTTAAACCTCTACCAAAACTTGAAGTTGATTCCACCATAAAGACATTAGACGATGTTATGGATTTATTGGATAAAGATACTGAAACTATATTGTCAAAATTTAAGTTAAAAGATTACAACCCTGACCCATTTATACCATTTAAAGTTGCTGTATGAAAGGAATTTTAGTAGCTACGTCACCCGAAGGAGTTATTGGAAAAGATAATACAATTCCTTGGTACTATCCTGAGGATTTAAAGCGATTTAAGAAATTGACAGTTGGAAAAACTGTGATTATGGGCAGGAAAACTTGGGAGTCTTTACCAATAAAACCTCTGCCAGAAAGAAGAAATTTAGTAATTACGAGAAGTCAAATTGAGAATGTGGAATGCTTTAAAAGTATTGACGAGGCCTTAGATACATGTTATGGTGACATTTGGTTTATAGGTGGTGCCGGAATTTACAAAGAAGCCATGAATTTAGCCGATTTTATAGATATGACTCTTGTACCTGATAATGTAACCGGAGATAATTGTATTTACTTCCCAAATATAGGGAATGAGTGGGAAGCGAGCAAAAAAAAACTCTTAGAAAATAGCTCTAAATTATGGCACCGAATTTACACCCGAAGGGAGTAACACACCTTTATATCAGTACGGCTTAGGCAATCCGGAGAAATATGTCACGTAAAATAACTGCTTTATTGCTTGCCATACTGATGCTACCGATTTCAGCGACAAATACATTAGCTGATGAAAACGACCCTGATTTATCAATAAATGAAATTGCTTTTAGTGACAATTCACCTACTGGAGGTGATGAAATAACCATTACTGCTGAGGTGGCAAATGATGGCGGAACAAGTGGGCTGATTACCGTAACCACAAATGTAAGTTTCTATTACGATGGTAGCTTTATTGCTAAAGAAACGATAACCATACCTGGCGGAAATACTGCGGATGCTGAGACTGAATGGACCGCAGTTGGGGGCACTCACAGGATTAAGGTAATTGTCGACGAAGAGGAGCAAATTAGCGAATCTGACGAAGACAACAATATAGAAACCCAAGATATTACCGTTTCTTATCCGCCTATATTACTATTAGATGATGACAACAGCGCAAATAATGGGGGTTTCAGAACAGAGACAGACTCATACTACTCTAACGCTCTTGATAATCTTACTAATCCTATTGCATATGATATAATTAGGGTAAACAGTAGCTCTGATGGCCCTGAAATCGACATATTATCAGAGTACCAAATGATTATTTGGGTATGTGGAGCCGACTACCAAAGTGGAGATACCGATGTAACCTTTACAGACAACGATAAAGGAAATGTTGCGGAATACCTAGATGGTGGAGGAGCTATGTGGGTTGTTGGAATGGATATTTTATATGACTTTAACACGGCAGATGGAGATCGTGGCACCGGTGACTTTGAACATGATTACCTCGGAGTGAGTTATGTTGATAACGATGTATCTACGCCTGCTACAATCTATGGCGTTGATGATGACCCCATATCCGATGGAGTGGAGTACAATGCAGATGCAATAAGCTCGGATTTTGCTGACGATATTAATCCCAGAAGTGGATTTGAAAAAGTATTAAGCTCAAATGGAGACTATAATATTTCAACCATAAGAACAGAAGATGAGTTCAAGTTATTATTCATGACAATAGATTTTAGCTCAATTACAAGTGACGATGATAGAGACGAATTTATGGAAAACGTCGTTGAATATCTCTTTGAGCAATTGGAAAATGACGTAAGTTTAAGCAAGTTCAATACGCCTAGAGATAAAGAAACAATTGAACCTAACGTTGAAAACATTGTAAACGTCACCGTTAGAAATCGAGGTACTGAAGATCAAAATAATATCCAAGTTTCATTAGAGATTACCTGCTTAAATAATTCATATACATTTACTGATTCTGAAACCATTTCATTGGATTCAGGGACCGGTACATTTGTTGAATTTGAATGGGATACTCCAGATGATGAGGATTATGTTTATCAGGTAAAGAGTAAGGCCACAATTTCAAACGATGAAAAAGAAGAGAATAATGAAAAAATCATCAGAGTTAATACTTATGTTACATATGATTTGGAAGTAAAAGATGCTAGAGTTACCCCAATGATTGCTGAAAAGGAAGAAGAAAGGGAAATGAGTGTAATCGTCGCAAATAGTGGAGACGTTACAATGAATTCTGAAATAAGTGGGAAAATTTATGATGGTGCTGGAAACGTTGTTGAAAACCTGGGAAATAAAGAAATTGAAAATTTAGCTCCCAGTGAAAGTTTAACTCTTACATGGGAATGGGAGACTGACAATTACGGAACTTTCTGGTTTGAAGCCGAAGTAATTGATGATAATGATGAAGTTCCTGAGAATAATGTAATTGACTCAATCATGAGAAGTGTTGACGTTGAGTTCAGTGATGATATGGAAAACGGAGTAAATGGGTGGAGTAATTACAAGTCATTGAGCAATCCATGGCATTTAATCGATACCGATGAAGATAGTAACCGAGAAGCGTCAAGTCCGACTCACGCAATGTGGGTTGGAGATGATTCTAAGGGGGATGGAGAGTATGATAATAATTGGGATTTTTCAGTTTATACGAGCGAGGAAATATCACTAGGACAGACAAACCCGCAAATGTCTGTCGATATTTGGTACAGTACTGAATTTAGTTGGGACGGGGGTAATGTCCAAATTACAACCGATGATGGAGAAACCTGGGAAGTAATAAATCCTGACGGGGGATATCCAGATGATGCTGTCGTTGGGTTAGATAATGAACCCGGATATACTGGAACCTCTGGTGGAGGTGAAACTGCAGATTGGGAAACTGCATCCTTTAGCCTTGCTAACTATACTAACCAGGACGTAAGATTTAAATTTAGATTCGGAACAGATTCAAGCGTTGAAGCTTACGAAGGTTGGTACTTTGACAATGTTGAAGTAAATAGCGGGACCGTAACTCATTTTGAAGATGATTTTGAGGATGGTGACGGCGATTGGGTGGCTGATGTTGTTGAAAGTGAATGGAATTATTACAATAATAAGTCCTATTCCGGAGAAAATTCGTGGTATCTAGGAAACCCAAATACTGAAACATATAGCGCCTCATTGAATGATTCTTTAGAATCTCCCACATTTGATATTGGAGATGGTGCAGAAAAATACGTATCTGCTATGGTATGGTTTGCTATTGATGGGCCAAGTGATGTCGTTAACTTAGAAATAAATGTTTCAGGAGAATGGGAACTTTTAGAAACTTTCCCTGGCAATGATGGAGATTATTCTAGCAATTACGACGAATCGGATGAAAACGGATGGCTCTATTATGAAAGTGACGTAAGTGAATATGAAGATGATGTTTCATTTAGGCTTAGATTTGAATCTAACACATTCAGTCAACTCGAAGGATTATATGTTGATAATTTTGCAGTTTACAGTCTTCCGCCAATACCTAATGATGTAGGAACTAAAGAACTAGATTCGCCAAATACAGCTAAACCAGGGAGGGCTGTAACATTTACCTCTGAAATCTATAATTTTGGTACAAATGATCAGGATGATTTTGATGTAAGAGGTACTGTGACAAGGAATGACGGTACTGAAGTTTACAATGAAACCCAGAGTATTGAGGCTTTGGAGTCGAAAGATAATTCAACGTTAGAATGGACATGGGAAGGGGGGGCTGAAGGCACTTACACCATAAGAGTTGAAACTCTTCTATCGGGAGATGAAAGAGCAGGTAATAATCCGAAAGAGGCCAATATAGACATTGCTGAAAGTGGCTACAATGTAGCATTGGCTGTGCAAGAGCAGGCAAAGGATGTGTTGTCCGGAGAATCTGTAGCTTTCAATTTTACAGCTACAAACAATGGTGAAAATAGTGGATATTATGATATAAGTTTAGATTCTGATCAGGAGGATGAATGGAAAATTATTTCTCATGTGAGCTCTATTTACCTTAGTCAAGGGTCAAGCGAAGACTTTACAGTAATTGTAATTGCTCCTACACTAGAACCTACTGGAAATGAACATGCTTTTACTGTAACAGTAACAAGTAGGGATGATCCTGAAACTGAGGATAGTAGTGATATCTCTGCTACTCCATTTTATTACTCTCAGGAAGGTGGCGATAAAGTTCTATTAATTGATGCAAATTTTGGTAAAAATAACGGGTATAACAATTATCAAGACGTTGACAAAATAGATGATCGGTTGAAACATTCGCTACAACAATATTTCACTGAAGGCGAAAGTAGAGGGTATGATGTTTACACTATACCCTACGATAGAGACTTAGGCTCTTTCGGTGAATTAGGGCCTTATCCTACTGTAGACTTAATGAATAACTATGATGTAGTGATTTGGACTCAAGGAGACCATAATCAAAGAAATAAAACCAACTGGCAAGAATGTATTAGTGAATATTTAGATCAGGGCGGAAGTATGTGGATAATGGGGCAGCAATTTTTGACTGCGCTAAATGGAAGTGACGGGCTGAGAGAGAATGGAGATTTTGAATATGATTATTTTAAGATTAATTACATTAGAAACAATGCTGGGACGCCTAACCCACTAATCGGAGTAGATGGAGACGAGATATTTGGTGATGCTGAATATAATACAGGAGATACAAGTATTTATTTCTATGACTATGCTGACTGGATAAGGCCTAATGACGAAGCCATTGGCGCATTTTATACTGATAGAAGTAATTGGTGGCATATTGTAGATACTGTTAATGATCCAAATCGAAAGGCAAGTAGTCCTACCCATTCAATGTGGATAGGGGATGAATCTAAAGGTGATGGGGAGTATGGAAATGGATGGGATTACTCAATTTATACTTCTGCAGAGTTTAATCTCGGAAATGGCCCTCAATTATCATTCCAGCACTACTATGATACTGAAAGTGAGAGTTTTGCTTACGATGGAGGTAATGTACAAATAACAACTGACGGAGGAGAAACTTGGGAAGTGATACGGCCTAATGGTGGCTATCCAGCTGAATCAGTTAGCGGGTTGGACGGAGAACCTGGCTATTACGGGCAATCTGGAGGATGGGTGCAAGCTACATTTGACCTAACAAATTTTTCAGGTGAAGATATAAAATTAAAATGGAGATTTGGCTCTGATGGAGTTATTGATACCTACGAAGGCTGGTATTTTGACGATGTGGAATTAACTTCTAATGGAGGAATCACAAGTCACCTATCTGATGACATGGAAGAAGGAATGGGGAATTGGGATGATGCCGCACAAGTCTTCAATCTATCGCTGCATTACGATGGAGACTATAGACTAATTGTCTCTCCGTTTACTTTTGGTAAAGTAAACACATCAAACGACCGTGAGGATATGGTAGGAAGGGCCCTCGACTGGCTACGAGCCTCTGCAGCTGCAGATGATATAGGGGTTAAAGTACTCAAATTGGAAAGCGAAGCAAAAGAAAATTCGACTATTTCCTTTTCAAGCATAATAAAGAATTATGGCTCTGATACCCAAGCAGCAATCGATGTTAAAGCTACTATTCTGGACTCTAAAGAGAACGAAGTCTGGACTAGCAACCAACAAATAACAGGACCGTTAGAATCTGGCGAGGAAGAAACAATAGAATGGGAGTGGGAGAGTAATAATCCCGGGGAATTCATGATAATCGTAGAGACTACAAAGGAGGATGAAAATCATAGAAATGATGAAAAGGAAATTGATTTAGATGTTGAAATGGTACATTTGCCTGAGATTTATACATTTAATCAAGACAAAGAGGGTGAGCCCGGCGCAAAGTTAGAGTTTAATATTGTAATAAAAAACGGAGCCTCTGGAACTGATACTTTCTACCTTGACATGGTCGGTTCTGCCGAAGATTGGGGCTCTATGACGAACCAAATGGAAATGAAATCTAATGAAAGCAAAGATATTGAACTTCAGATAACAATACCAGATGATGCGGAATATGACTTGTATGATCTAACTATTATTCTAACTGCCGGAGACGTTACTGAAACATTAGATTTAACTATAGATGTAACAGACAACCCTACAAATTATGAAGTTGAAATAGCAGTAAGTCCAACGAATACTGAGTCTGTAGCTGGACAGGATGTAGAATTTAGTGTAACAATATATAACAACGGAGATGATACAGATACGTTTGATCTTGAAGTTTTAGGGGATGAAAATGAATGGGTCCAATTTGAAGAAAACGGAATTACAATTGGAGCTGATGGTGAAGCTACAGTGTATGGAATTATTTCGATTCCAGATGAACAAGAAGATGGAAATGTATATATTGAAATTGAGGTTACATCGAGAGGTGATGAAACTGCAACGGATGATAAAACAATAAGAGTTTCTGTAGAAGAGTTAGAAACGGGAGTAACTCTACGAAGAGAAGGATCAGGTTTGAGAACAATAGCTCCGGGCGAATCTGACACGATCGTATTTAATGCCTTAAGTGATGGAAATGGAAAACAAACCCTGAAAGTAATTGCTGAAAGTCAAGCTGGAACCTGGGTAGTAATAGACCCCGCAGACTTTGAACTAGATGTTGACGGTTCTAAAGTTATAAGCGCAACTGTAAATGTTCCACTGGGGACTACAGATGCGACGTATCGGTTAGAAATATTAATTTTTGACGAAAAAGGAAACGAACTGGCAAAATCCATATCAAATATTGTTGTACAAACACCAATTGAAGAGATTCAAGATATCTCCCTCTGCTTTGCAGATTTGAGTAATCTTTGCTTAGAATCAGCAAATTTTGAGGTCACTATTGAGGCTTCAAAAATACAGACTGCATCTACTGGATTTATAATTGAAAATAGAGGTACTGTAGATGTTGACGTAGCACTTGAATTAATTATGCCGGATGGAACTAAAGATACTGATCTTTATTTTGATGAAAATAGTAAAGAGTGGAGAGTAGCTATTTCTCCATCTGACACTAAATTATATCCATTAAAAGTTAAAGCCGGTGAAACCCTAGATTGGGGGGCTGTAGCCGTTATTGCAAGAGAAGTTTTACCTGGAACATATACATACGCACTTAATATTTTATCTGCAGTAGATTCATCTAGCGGAGGATATGTGTTCGAGGTACTAGACCAACTTACGCTGACCATTGTAGTTGAGGGTGAAATAATATCTGATGAAACTATATCTGAAAGCGAGGATTCTTTACTTCCTGGACCCTCATTTTTGTCTGTAGTAGTGCTCTTAGCTCTAGTAGTTTACAGAAGGAAAAATTAATCAAAATATTTGTTAAATATTAGTACCGGCAAGAGTATGAAATAAACTAGGTATAGAATAAACGCTAAAGGCCAAAATGTAAGCCAAAGTGATTGTTCCAAATACCTAAGGACTATTGTTATTATTAAAACAATTAGCCCAAAAAGTATGGGAAACTTAAACTGTTTCCTAGCTTTGGCATACGGTATTGTTGATGCGGTTAGTAGTGAAACTAAACCGATAGACAAAGGAATTAGCGCATTATTGTAGTCATTAATCTGCGAGTACTTAATTGAAATTACTACTATAAACATAGTTAATCCGGGAGAAGGTAAACCTGAAAAATATTTTTTATTTCCTTGATCTCCTATAGTAAAATTTGCTAATCTTATGATACTTAAAATTGCAATTAATAATGCCGAGGAAATTGCAATAATGTTTTCAATATTATATCTGAAATTTACCTTAAAATCATCATCAAGAATATCTATAGCTGGACCATTGTCTAAATTGTAATATAATGAATAGACTAAAATGGACGGAGCAATTCCGAAGCATACTGAATCCGAGATTGAATCGAGGTATTTTCCATAGTGATGTTTAGTGCCAAACTTTCTGGCCAATGCACCATCAGTTCCATCAATGATTGCACAAAATGGTAAAATTAACATAGCCACGATGTAACTTTTCTCATTGCCATCAATAATGTATGTTATTGCTAAAAAACCCAAAGAAGCACTGAGTAATGTTGCCATGTCTGCGTAAGAAACTAAACTCAGTGGTCTGAATATTTCTTTTAAATTTACCATAATTTAATCATCACTTTGAGTAGCCTGCAGTTTTGACAGAATGCGCTTAGGGGCTTCAAATAGTTTTTGAGTAACAGACAGAGAAGACATTGGTGTAAATTCTGCTAATTGTTGTCCAGCCAAAACTCTATCACCCTTTTTTACTAAAATGTCAATCCCTGAAGATTCAAATGATAAATCAACACGAGAGCCAAAATGAATTAGACCTATTCTTTCCCCCCTGGTAACTTCTGTGCCAGGTTCAACGTAACTAACAATTCTCCTCACTAAAACTCCTGCAATCTGAATTACTTTCATTACTCCAATTGAAGTATCTATCTTGGTCATCAGACGCTCATTCCTATCTGAATCCTTTGAAAAAGCAGGACGATAACCCCCAGATTTGTGCTTGATAGATAATATCTTTCCATCAAAAGGTGATCTGTTTACATGGACATTATGGACATTCATGAATACGGAAATATGGACAATGCCGCTTTTGATTTCAGCCCTTTGCACAAGTCCATCTGCAGGACTAACGATCCCAGGCTCAATTTTTCTTTCCGGATCTCTGTAAAAATATAGTAAAAAGAACGAAATTAACAATAAAATTATTGATAAAGAATACATGCCTTCAAGAGGAAGGCTTGAATCAAAACCTTGCTCTTCTACTGACGCCGAAAAGAAGCCAAATGGAAATAATACTAACCCAGCGACTAAGATGTAAGCTACTTGGGATGGCATGCCTTCAGCGAAGGGTAGACCCCGCAAGCCATCAGGTGCTTTTCTAAGAGGAAGATCAATTACTCCCAAAATTGAATCCTGCATTTCTGGTAAAAAATGAAAAACCGCTATTGCTAAAAAAACTAAAGCTATTAAGCTTCCAACTTTCCCCAAAACACTGTGAGCGTAGAAGAACGTTTCATCTCCCCAGATATGCTCATATGTTAGCCAAATTACAACCGCATTTCTAATCAAATTTAGAATATAAATTGCAGGAACCGTAGCAAGAAATGCGTAAAATCTTCTATCTGCCGGTGCCTTGGTACAAACAACGCCTCCGACAAATATTATCATACTTTGTAGAGCAGTACATGCCAAGACAATAGTTACTGATACTGAATCTGGACTTCGCCATTCATCACCTTCAATAGCAATTTGAACTTCTTCATGTTCAGATGCTGGCCGGTAATATCTTGATCCTTCGCCGTAGTCTAAATTACCTAAAGATGTTGGGATGTCAAATGAATTTAGTATCCATATTGACTGCTCTGCAACTATTTGGATTAACCAACCAGAGAGAATAGGGACACGTTCAACGAAAAAATAAATTCCACCTGCAACAACTGTCATTGCAGCTAACCATCTGAGTGGTTCATACTTAGCATCCCAGCGAATGCTAAGGTATTCATGTATTGCCAAATATCCGAAAAAAGGCATTGCTAATGCACAAAAAAATCCGTTCGCAGGATCATTAACTAGAATAAAATGCTCTACTTGTATCCACCAAAAAAGACCTAGGAGTAGCCAACCTATTATATTCAAATTATGGCCTATTTTAACAGGAAAATTCTTACCAAGGATGGTGTGAGGCTTACTTGAAAAAAAATATCCTAATGATAAAATTGTTAAAGAACTGACGACGAGAACTTCTGCAACTATGGATAAATCACTGGCCATCAGTAAACATTAGAGCCGTTCTAAAAAAAACCTAAGGTCTTCCTCGTAACCAATTCTGTGCTTCTGAATAAGATTCTAAACTACCAATATCAAACCAACTTCCTTTAAATGATACTGATAAAACAGAGCTGCGCTTTACATTCCAACTCAAAAAATTGCCCATTGCATCCGTATCTCCCCCACTCTTAATATATGTGAAAAAATTGTTAATACCAGATTTTGAAAGTAACCAATAAGCTGTTGCTGCCAAAGTAGATGGAGGTAAAGAAGGCTTTTCAACAAAATTAACTATTCTGTTTCCTTCTAAATTAACTATCCCATATAGTTTTGCTAACTCTGTATCTTCAACGTCAAATAAACCAATAACATCTGAATTTGATTTTTCGTACAAATCTACCATCCTTTTTAAATCAAAATCTGATAAATTATCGCCTCCTACTATGAAAACTGGGCCTGCTATACTCTTCTTTTTGAATAGTAAATTTAGAGCTCCTAAAGCTCCTAATTTTTCATTTTCGTTAGTGCTTTCCTCAATAAATAATTCTACCTTTTGAAATTCAGAGTTTGAAGATAAATAATTTTTAAATTGAGGAGCAAAGAAACTATTTATTGAAATAATTATTCGTTCAAAATCAAGACTGTTCAAAGAATCTAAAACGTAATTAAGCATCGGTTTTCCAGCAAGTTCAAGAAGTTGTTTAGGCTTATTCTTAGTTAATGGCCACATCCTCTTGGCGAAGCCACCTGCAAGGATTATAACGTCCATTAAAGATTTATTTTACCGCCGGACATTAGCTGCTGTAAAGCATCATCTGCAGCAGATTCTAACTTTTTAGGATTGTAAAGCTCATCTTTGATGGTTTTTCTGTGATCTTTGACTACTTTCCATCTAGCTTGCCTTTCTTCACTAGCTGTTTTACGGTGTAATTTTAATGCCTCAAGCATTTCCATAGCCTTTGAATGTTGATTGTCTGCTTTCTTGCGAACATTTACAAATTCTTTATGCTTTTTGTCTGCTTCTGTGGATAGATGAGAAGCTTCCTTCATGAGATTACTGACCTTTTTATATATTTTTTTATTAAGCTTTGCAAGAACTATAACCTCGCTATGCTCATCATTTGCCTTAGAAAATTCTGAATCAATTTCGGCATCTAATTCCGATACTTCTAAATTTAAATGCTCCTGAGTTACAAGCTCACCCTCTTGCTCTTTTAAGCTTCTTCTCAATATTGCTAACTTTTCCATTACTTCTCTTTCTTTAGAGATTGGCATCTCTGTAGTCTCTCTTCTTCTTTCTAAATTAAGTATTTCTGAA
>MDSZ01233719.1_pt1 | contig 13987 bp, 12 predicted proteins | sample 811201 | NCBI WGS metagenome assembly MDSZ01 (sample SAMN05326647, study PRJNA326480) | marine metagenome | isolation source: seawater | place: Indian Ocean: North | collected 2010
GTTTCGACCCTTGCATTATTGGGTGTTGATACTTCATCTGCATCCTTGGAAAAATTTTTCGCTTCTAAGCTTGGCATTATTCCCTCCTCAATCTTTTATTAGATTGTTACTGCTTGGAATAATAAGCAAGCCTTTTTGCATGCTTGTTGCTCAAGTATTAATCAATCAGGAGGAATACACGGACACACTTTACCAAATTGGTCTGGCAATACCTGAAGCAGCTTTGATATGAGGCCATAAAGACCAAGAGTGCTGTGAAGAAGTTGTTGGAGTTTTAAGTTTTCCGATAAATCACCAGCGCATTAAATTGACACAGTCTTGCTGTTACCTACAACTCAAGCTTCATGTCCTGGTTCAATGGCATAGGCGTCCCCGGCTGAGTAATTAATTTCATTGCCATCGTTATCCTGGCATGTGATTGATTTCATAACTATCACGCTAACTTGTTTTGCCTGACAGCTGTTTCAAAAGATTTTTCCGCGTAACAACTTTTTAGGCTAGTTTTTAGATAAATTTTTGTTGTCAGTTTGCTGTTTTGTCTCTAATTTTTTGGTCATTTATTGCCTTCATTTGTTGAATTTTATAGTATTAATCATCTGAATTTTCCCGCGAAATGCACCTAAGAACTAAGAATAATAATCCTCCGGTTGTCTCTGTGATAATGCTTACTTACAACCACGAAAGATTTATTGCATCTGCGGTCAGATCCGTGTTGAGCCAAACTTATAAAAACATCGACTTTTCAATCATTGATGATTGTTCAAAAGATAGAACAAAACAAATTTTGGAACAAATTTATCAGGATAATCCAGAATTAAATTTGATATTGAATGATAAAAATTTTGGCATTGGGAGTTCAGTAAATTCAGCTCTCAAAATGGCGAAAGGTAAATATGTGAAAATAGTAGCGGGGGATGATTTTATTTTCCCTGATGCAATCCAACAACAGGTGGATATCTTGGAAAAAACGCCTCATGCGTCGTTTTGCTACACAAATATGTATTGGACCTGGCGGTTAAACACCTTTCTTAGGGTAAGGGTAAAGCACTATGGTTTTTTTCAGAAAAGAGCTGATAGCGTGCAATCAATTATAAATGATTGTACGATTACAATCCCAACTTTAATGTTTAGAAATTTAACTTTAAAAAATTCCCTGTTTAAAAACCATTATGATCGGCTTGCTGATTTAGCATTGCTGTCAAAACTCTTGGAGCTAGGCCCAGGCGTTTATTTGAATAAAATAACGGTGCAATATAATCGACACGATCAAAATCAAAGCAAATTAAATTCACTTTACGAAGAGCGGATAAATCTAAAAAAAGAAATGACCCGTGAAGGATCCATTTACCAAGATCTATCTTTTAAAGAATTCGACAAATTGATCTTATATTCTTTGCAGCATGAGTTAATTAAAATTGATGAAACAAAAAAATGTTTAGATGTGACTGTCAATCTGACTAAAAATTCCTTTAAATCAGTCAAATGGTTCATCAGAGTAACCTCTGCTTGGTTTGTATTTTTCAGACACATTTTTAAATTGAATTTTATTAATTTTAATCGCGACCATTAGCTTTAGCCTTTAAAAAATTTTCAATATCTTTTGCCTCTATTTAAAAGTGAGAGTTGTGTTTCAAATGAGAATTATGAGGCTTATCGAGCAAATAAGATAATTTAAATGCAGAGAGCGCACCAATGTTTTGCCAATAGAAATGATTAGCTACCTCTGAATACGGAAAGACAATACAACAATGTGTTTTTGAAAAAGAAAAATTATATTTGAAAGCACAGCCCCAGTTGGAGCAATCATTACTTCAACGTCTTTAAATAGGGCCACGTGTTAAGATAAAGAAAAATATTCTACATCTGCTATCAAGAAACTCTTAGTTTCAATAAGACTTATAATTTCATCTTGGTTCGAAACAGAGCGTGTTTTTGAAGTTCTTTTTATGTAATCTTTTTTGGATGCGTTTCGGCCAGATAATTGGAGCATTCCAATCCAGACTTTCTGAATCTTTTGAAGACGATAAAATTTCAACATTTAATTCCTAAGTAAACCTCACAAATGAAGTCTAGAAAATTGTCTTTTAAATTAATTTATCTGATAATCCTAATTCATCTGTAAATATGTCGAATTATTGATTATTGTGAAATTTTCAATGCATGAACCGATAAATCTGAGATGAGGTGAATATGATTCTAGTTACTGGTGGTAATGGTTTTATTGGTTCTAACTTTATTAAATTAGCAATTCAAAAGTTTAAGAAAAAAATATCAAACATTGATGCTCTAACTTATGCAGGAGTTGAAAATAATTTACAGTTAATAGCTAATAACAGCGATTATTCTTTTTTTAAAGGATCGATTAACGACAAAACTTTTATAACTAAAGTTTTGAATGAAAATCGCCCAAACTCAGTAGTTCACTTTGCGGCAGAGAGCCATGTAGACAGGTCAATCACCGAGCCTGATGCCTTCATCGAAACCAATATCGGAGGAACGTTTAACCTACTCAAAGCTACAAAAAACTACTGGGAAGATCTTAAAGAACACGAAAAAGAAAATTTCAGATTCATTCACATCTCAACAGATGAAGTCTACGGCTCTCTAGATTTTAAAGATGAGCCTTTCAAAGAGACTTCAGCTTATGCACCGAATAGTCCATATTCTGCCAGTAAAGCAGCAAGCGACCATCTGGCAAGAGCATATTTCAAAACCTACAATTTTCCAGTAATTACCAGCCATTGCTCAAATAATTATGGCCCAAACCAATTTCCAGAAAAATTTATTCCAGTAATTATAACAAAAGCATTTGAATGCCTTGAAATTCCGATATACGGAGATGGTTTGCAAATTCGGGATTGGATTTACGTGAAAGATCATTGTGAAGCTATATTTAAAATTTTGGAGAAGGGAGAGCCAGGGGAAACCTACAACATTGGAGGAAACGCCGAGATATCAAATATTGAGCTAGCAAAGAAAATTTGCAATTCGATTGACCAAATACACCCAATCACCGGTATAAATAGAGAAAATCTAATAAAGCACATCAGTGATAGACCAGGTCATGATAGACGTTACGCCATAAATATCCAAAAAATTAAAAATGAACTGAAATGGTCTCCAAAAACAAACTTGGATGATGGACTTATAAATACAGTCAATTGGTACCTAGAAAATATAGATTGGGCAAAAAATTGTCTGAGAGAAAATTGAATTGTGTAAAGTTAGAAAAACAAAATATCCAAAGAACCTCAAACAACAAAACTTACTTTTAATCCACTTTTAGTTGATTTTTATACAGTGCGAGCACCTCCCCAGTAGAACCATCTGCAACTATACGACCTTTCTTCAATAAAACAGCACGCTGAGTGAGCTCTTTTATTTGATTAAAATCATGTGAGACGAGTACAAAAGTTTTTGCAGAGGAAATTAACTCTCGTATTCGGATTTTGGCCTTATTTGCAAAGTCTAAATCCCCTGCACTCAATATTTCATCAATAAGTAATATTTCTGGTTTAATTGAGGTTGCTATTGAAAACGCAAGCCTTAAATACATCCCAGCAGAATAGGTCCTCACAGGTCTATCAATTGCTTCCCCAATACCAGCAAAATTAATTATGCTCTTTTCCAAAAGCTTTATTTCTTTATGATGAACACCCAATATGCTGCAATTCAGATATATATTTTCGCGACCAGAGTAGTCTGGCTGAAAACCACCTCCTAACTCTAAAATTGGAGCAACTCGACCATACACCTGAATTTCACCCGATGATGGAGCGTAGATTTTGCTAATCACTTTTAATAGTGAACTTTTTCCTGAACCGTTGCTTCCAATTATTGCCACTCTTTCACCCGAAACTATTTCTAAGTTCAAATTTGATAATCCTTGAATGGGTTGTGTCTCACACGTTTCCCTTCTAGTGAAAAGGTCTACAAAAATATTTTTGAGCGCCTTATGGCGATTTTGAGGGAAAGCGAGGGAAACTCTATTTAATTTTATAGCTACGTGATTATTCATAACGAGATGGTCAACCTATCATGGTTTTTGTGATAAACCGCCAACCCAATAAAAAAAGAGATAAGAGACAAAATCAAACAATAAAGTATTAAATCTACGTCCGGAAATTGACCCGATAAAATCGGAACACGAAATAATTCTAAAAAAGGTACTAAAGGGTTTAATTGAACTAAAATATATGCTTTACCAACCAAACTCTCTGGTCGATATATGATTGGCGTTAGAAAAAACATTCCTTGAAGGAGAATTGGAATGATTTGGTTGAGATCTCGGTAAAAAGTTGCATAAATCGATATAGCAAAAGAGACTCCAACACAAAAAATATAGAGTAATAGATATGCAAAGGGGATGAACAATAAACTAATTGACCCCACGCCACCCAAAGCAAAAATCACAAGTAGAAATGCAAAGAAAGAAAAAATACTGTCTAACAGTACAGACGTACTTGCGGCCACCGGGAAAACCGTTTTATTTATCGCAACCTTTTTCAATATAGCTTCATTTGCTGTAAAAGATGAAAGAGACTTTCCTACTGTATTGAGGAACATCAGCCAGGGCATCATACCTGCGATCAAAAACACGCCAAACTCGTCAAATGGTAAATTGAATAATGTAGAAAACACAATTGTCAAAACCAACATTGTGAAAAGGGGATTTAGCAAAGTCCATCCATAACCAACCAAAGTTCGCCTATACCTTGCAGTTAATTCAACCCTTACAAGCTGGAAAATTACAGCCCTGTTTCCAAAACAATTAATAAAAAAATCAGGTAACAATTTTAATCTTTTATATTTGCCAAGTGTCATGAAACAATTTCAATTTCTGAATTTAGCTATTAGGTCGCAAACTTTCTCTACATCGCATTCTGACACCATCGCCCCGATAGGCAATGTAAGCGAGCATTGTGAAAATTGTTCTGAATTTGAAAGATTATGAGCTCTTTTAGATACTAATTTCTTTGTAGCGTAAGCGCCTGATCTATGAATTGGTATTGGATAATGGATAGATGTTTCCACACCAAAAGCATTCAAATAACTTGCCAAAGAATCTCTCGTATCATTCTTAACAAATAGTGGAAATAAGTGCCAAACTGGTTCGGCGTTTTCAGGAGCTTTTGGTAATTGTATCCACTCTAATTTGAGATTTTCATGATAGATTTGGGCTAACTTTCTTCTGTGCTCATTTTCTTCATTCAGTCTAGACAACTTTTTGGTGAGGATTCTAGCTTGAAAACTATCTAATCTTGAGTTTACACCAAACTGTTCATGCTTATTTTTAATTTTTGAACCATAATTTCTAAAAATTTCCATTTTATTTTTAAATGCTGAATTATTCGTAATAGCACAACCTCCGTCGCCAAGAGCTCCCAAGTTTTTTGATGGGTAAAAACTGAAACACCCTATGTCACCCAAGCCACCTACCAATCTAGATTTATATTTTGCTCCATGAGCCTGCGCCGCATCCTCAACAACAAAAAGTTTATGTATTTTTGCAAATTGTTTAACTCTATCCATATCACATGGTATGCCAAATAAATGAACTGGAATCATTCCCACAGTTTTTTTAGTCAAAACGGTGGAAGCTTGGTCCAAGTCAAGTGAATATGTTTTGTCTAAACAATCAACAAACACGGGTATGGCCCCTAGTCTACTTACTGCAAAAGCTGTTGCAATAAATGAATTCGAAGGGATTATTACTTCATCACCTTTTTTAACCCCTAAAGCAACTAGAGCCATGAAAAGTGCATCATATCCGTTGCCGCAAGACACAGCATAATCATTACCGCAAAAAGCACTAAATTCCTGTTCAAATCTGGTTACAGGGTCTCCTCCTATATAAGTGCCGGCATCAATAATTTCATCTAATGCTAAAATATAATCATTGGCATGTAGTTTATTGAACTCTTTAAGGTTTAAAAAAGGGACAACTGCCTCCCTAGTTCTATCGGCAATATAGTGCTCAAATTCGGAAAAATCCCTTATGTAATCATCCTCGTCATACAAGTCAGAAGCTAAAACAGATAGAGTTGAGTCAGGTGATAAATTATATTCCCTCCACCAACCTGGGGGAACAAATAACCCAATGCTTGGATCATCTAGAGTGAACTCTAACCTCTCTGTTAAATTTGTAAACTGAAAGCAACATTCCCCACGCAGACAAATAAAGAATTGTCTCAATTTCTTATGTGCATGAAATCCCTTATTTATAGTTTCATTTTTTGAGCTGATTACGTAATTTCGCTTCACTAAGAAAGGGATCTCATGACCAAATTCAATCACATTTAAATTAGAATTTTCTGAAGAGATAAGTTTTAAATTTACCAACATAGGTTCTGAAAAATCAAAAACATCTTTTTTCGATAATTTTCTTTTCTTCATTTTTTTATCCAATGATGAAATCAGAAGCCTGGGATGTATCAAGGATAAAGCACATTACAGCTGCATTCACGATACTACCGCGAAAAATATAACAAATTGTTTTAGTCTAGAATGTTACAAAATAAATTGAGAATTACAGATACGAAGTTTACGAATTCAAAAAACGGTCGATGGTGAAAAAAATTTCTGATATTTCATTATCGCCCATAGTTGAATTACAGGGCAAAATCAATAATGGTAAGGGATAAAAAATCGTGCATTCTATGCCTTCATTCTGAACTTTTTCCTTTAGTGCATAAATTTTTTCCATTGGCAAGGAATTAAGATTTAGGAAAAATACACTTCTACACATATTTTCTAAGGAAAATTCAAACTCATCAAAGCGAAATCTTTTGCATATATCTCTATATTTATTATGACATTCGCTTCTCTTATTTGTGATACTTTTAACAGTTTTGGAGAAAGTCGTCTTTAGCTTTAATCGTTGAGACTGAGAAATTAAATTATCTTCTATACATAACCCACCCGCTTCGCCTCCAAAAAATTTGGGGAGACTGTAAATAGAAAAGTCTTTAAATTTTGATCTTCTAGAATCTAACAAAGCAGGAAAACAATAAGCATTATCTTCGATTATTGGTCCTGAAAATTCTTGATTAATCTTTTCAATATCAGCGATAAATCCAAATTCATTTACAACCACCACTGCTTTTGTGTCCGAACAAATTTCCCTGTTCCAATGACAAATTCTCTCAACCGTATTTGTTACGCATGAGGAGATATACGAGCCCTGAGAACTTGTAATTATTGATACCAAATCATCTTTCTTTAATTGTAATTTAATAAGTATAAGCAGAAGTGCACTCTTCGCGTTCGGACACAAAAAATCAAGTTCCTGAGAACCGCTCTCCAATAAACCTGATACTTTAAGAGCTAACTTAGCATTAAATAATTCAATATTTGGACGAATATTGATCTTTCCCATAAAGTATTCTGAGTCAGTTACATTGTCACTAATCATGAATGTAAACTTCGTTAAATTACTTGAATAAAAAAGACTTATTAAATTTTTAACTGGTAATGGTCTAATACGATAGCCTTAGCTCCAAAACTCTCTTTATAAAACATTAGGCCTCTATTTACCTCATGACCGTTATCAGTGGAAGACGCCCCAAAACTCAAATAATCGTATGCCCTGTGGGAAGATTTTATTGTTTCGTATATTATAGCATCTAAAGCATAAACTTCTTTTCCCTCAGGGCTAGCTGCAAGATATTGGGTATGAACAACATTATCGAAACAAAATAACAATGCACCTGCAACGATGTTGCCTTGCCTACATGCCGCTTTTAAGGTGATATTAGAAGGAAATCTATCTGCTAAAAGTTTTAGTTCATCAAAAGAGTGAGTAGGTTTAGATCCATGGCGTTTTAATGTATCTATCAAGATATCATAAAACTCTTTTTGAAGGTTCATATTCTTTACAACTATGCCAGCTGCGTTTGCTTTTCTGATTGTTTGCATCCTATTTTTAGTAACATTAAACTCACCTCTAAAACTTATACATGCGGACAAATCTCGCCGTATCAATTTTGCCCCTAGCATGTATAAAGAATGCAGATCCTCGTCGCTACTTTTCCTCGAAAAAATATGCGGAATCTTTTTATAATATAGAGATTGATAATTTTCATCTTTCAGATAACGAACCATCAGAGAAAAGACTTCATTTATATCGTCAAACTTTGTGTCATTTCCAATAATTAGACCACCAAAAGTAAGACCTAAGTGCGAGTAAAAAATTTTTGTTTTTCGATGGGCGGGCAATACAGCAATAATTTTATTTTTCTTTCTAAAAATAAGAGAAGCATCATCAAACCTGCTTGAGTGATAATCCATGAAATCTCGGAGGTGCATAAAAAGTCCATTGCGCGACTTTAAAATGAATTTGTCCCATTCGGGTTTATATTTCTTCTCAAAACTCTGCAAATTCATAACCCAAACACCAACTAAAATTATCGGTCATAAATTAAATATCCACCAGCAGCCTTAAATTTGGAATGCCTAACACTCATTCCTCTTTTCCCAACCCACTTTCTTAGCGCAACAGTCTCACCTGGCCATTCTTTATCATTGATCTCATCAAAAGCTACTACAGCACCATTCACTAAATAAGGTTCAATCTGCTCCAACGCAAACAGAGTTGGCTCAAAAATATCAAAATCCAAATAGACGAGAGAAATCATCGTTTCTTGATGCTTTTTCAAATATTCTGGGAGTGTGTCAATCACATCACCCTTTACCAATTCGAATTTTTTTACATGATCTATCGGAGCAAGTTTTTCATGGATCATCAACACCTCCTCGAGATGGTCCTCATAAGTTTCAGGAACTGCAAACTGACCCGTTTCAGCTTTAACGCCATCATTTGCATTGCTTGTTGATGGAAACCCACTGAATGTATCAAACGATACTATTTTTCGATTGTGGTTATAGGGCTCATAGATTCCCCGAAGAGAAGTTAACAAGCATGTATTAACGCCATAACGCACACCGAATTCAAAAACACTTCCATGTAACGATATGCTTTTTTGATACAATTCGTTGAGAAACAGGAATCTTGAGAGCGCTCTCCTATCCATGTATAAAAATAAATTTCTTAATAGTTCAGATCTGGGAACTGGAGTGGCGTCCAGTTTGTCCAACAAAGACAAACTAGTTCGATAATAATCTGGATTGTTCTTGAGTTGATCAAGTGCATCGCTATTTATTTGTCTGTTATCCAAGGCCAAGCTCCTTTACTGTTTTCATCGCAGTCAACAATTGTGCATTGAGAGTTGAGTTTGAATAATTTAGGTTACTAAGTTCAAAATTAACATTTGGATACCTCCGTTGCAGCGCTTTAACAGCATTATCGAAGGACAACAAACTTTCAAATGTAGGCTCGTCAATTACCGGCGCACTCAGCTCTTTAAGTTTTTTCGCTATCGCCTTATTTCTAATAAGGCCCATTTCTTTGATGTGCGTCACAAAAATTTCTACACTTGTGGTCTGGTCGAATGTTTCTACGCAAAGTATATGTTTTTTTGGATGGCACGACATACTACTTGAAGACAATCGAAAGAAAGGTAGCTCTTCGTCTATCACACTAAGATAGTCAATATGACGCAATATATCATCACCATTAATTTCCAACCAAACAACGCGAATTTTTTTCTTCTTCAATTTAATATTGATACCCGATGATCTTGCAATTGCCTCAATAGAACCTCCAACAAAAGCATGTCGTAACTTTTTGCGAACCAGCACATCTTGATAATTGAAATTCTGTTCGGGAGCGAGTGCTTTTGACAGAGCGCTTTTGCTCATCACCAAATTGTCAATTATATCCCTAATAAAGAAGCTTGTGCTTTTTCCTTTTATTCTAAAATGAGGGCGAAATGGTTTAAACTTTGATATTTCCTCAGCACAACATTGTGAGATAGTGTCCGGGTAAAATAGTGGAAGCCATAATTTTCGCCGGTTTTTCAATGGGACATTGCTTAAATCGACACCAAACTTCCTCTGAAAAGGTTCAAGAACTATCTTGTTGAAAGTGCTTCCATGATTATGCTCCATCATGTCTTTGAGACTGTATTGATCAGCCGTAAATGACTGATAGCCAACTTTGCTCATTTCAAATTTAGATGTAACATCCCTGTTGGCGAGTTCCTTCTGAATTTGTTTCTTCTCTTGAAATGAAAATTTTTCCACAACACCCCTTAGATCCGCTGATTCCATCGGACACGCCACTATTGATTTTCTAAAATATGTTTCGACTCGTACCCTTTTTAACTCATGACCTTTAGACCGAATATAGTTATTAATTAAATGAATGAAATCCCGCTGTGATGAGTGTGCACTAAATTTTTCAATACTCAGTTCTTCACGGTTTTCAAAATCCAGTTCAAAGTACCTTTGTCCTAAGTCGAGTAAATAATTTTCATGCTGAATTCCTGCCCATCCCGACCCCAACTGCCCAGATTTAAAAACTGAAACTGGAGTCTTCGCCGAAACCATGTCCAGAAAAAATAACATCGCAGCATTTGAGCCAATAACATTTAGCACGATCTAATACTCTTACAAACGTCAACTCTTGTTGAATATTTTAGGAAATTCCTAAAGTTTTTCAAAATATCAATTCTACACCGACCAATGTGACCCAAAAATCATCCACTTTTCCAAAAAGCCTGCCTTGCAGAGCAAGAATTTAAATGGATTATATCGACCCCATCATTCGCTAAAGACCAATTGGTGATGTCAGCGTTTCCCATTTTGTTTCGAGCTTTTTCTACTCGCCCTCTTTCAAGACCGTCAGAAGTACATCGCAGTGGTCGGCAACACAAAATCAATGAGCAATTAGAAGACCGTCAACATAAATTGGAATCGACAAACCTCCAAGATTTTTCCTTATGATCACAGGCATAAATTTCTCATTGTTCGACGCTAAGTTAAAACCCTCTTAACATTAATTGTGACTTGAAGAGATAGCAAAATAAATACTTTCCATTAATTCAAAGGTGTCCTAAATATCTAAGACTTGATACATCTTTCATTGGTTTGCTCGAACCATTACAAACGTATACACACAACGACAACAAACACATAAATAAAAAGGACTAGTATGAGTTCAAAAATGCGAGGTGTTATCTTGGCTGGGGGAACTGGAACTAGACTTCAGCCTTTAACAAGCTATATATCAAAACAATTGTTACCTGTTTTTGACAAACCGATGATTTACTACCCTTTGGCGACCTTAATGTTAGGCGGGATAAAAGATATTCTTATAATTGTGCGTAAGGGTGCGATTGGACACTTCCATCAATTGCTAGGTGACGGAACTAGATACGGGATTGCGATTTCCTATGCAGAGCAGTTTGAACCAGTTGGTGTCGCCGATGGAATCAATATTGCTGCATCGTTCGTTGGAAAGGAACCTTTCACGTTTGTACTTGGCGACAACATCTTTTATGGAACAGCGTTTCGAAGTGCGTTAATAGAAGCTACAGAAAACATTAATGGAGCGACAATTTTCGCTTATCAAGTCGCAGACCCCTCATCCTTTGGTGTCGTTGAAATAGACCCTAATCAAAAAGTAATCTCTATTGAAGAAAAGCCTCAACATCCGAAATCAAAATGGGCCATTACAGGTCTATATGTTTATGATGGGCGGGCGGTAGAATACGCAAAAACACTCAGTCGGTCACATCGAAACGAATTAGAAATCACAGACCTGAATACCTGTTATTTAAGGGATAATAACCTGCATCTGCAAAAAATTGGTCGTGGATCAGCGTGGTTTGATGCAGGTACTTTTCGTGACCTTAATGCAGCGGCAAACTTTGTATCCACCATTCAACAACGTCAAGGCCTTTTGGTAGGCTCAATAGAAGAAGTCTCTTGGAGAAATAAATGGATTTCAACCGAACAATTAGAGACGCTCGCTATTAATTTTAGAAAAAATGACTACGGAAAATACCTCGAATCGTTGATAGACAAAAATTAAAACACATGTAGTCATCTTAAATAATATTGTTCGCTCTAGGTCGTGGCTCTTTCACAAAGAGAAATTAGAAATTTCAGCCAAATTCTAAGGCAGGTAGCCGCATGTCAGAAGAAGATCAAAATATCGTAGGATTGAAGTCTGAAAGGGCAAAACGCATTGAACTTGAGAAACTGCCAGCCAACCGTCAAGTTAAAACACAAAATCAAAAGAAAACTATTTTCAATAAAATTGGAGGTGCCCTTCTAGCACCACAAAAAATCAAAACACTTGATGGAGTAATCTACCATTGGGGCGAATCATTTTCAGAGAAATTCGTAACTGATATACATCCAGCTAGACAAGAAATTGGTCTAGCGGAAACAAGTTTCTACCGGATAATCAAATTAAGATACAAAACTAAGTTATCAAGAATTTGGTTTGTTTATAAAATGGTGACCTTCGTTGCGAGATTGCTGTCTTATTTTTTTCGACTTCGATATATCCTGTTCTCGCGTAATCACCCAATTGTCAGCCAAACAAAGTTTCTATCCACTCATCAGAAATCCAAAGTTATACTGCTCGGACCAACAAACTACAGTAGTGCAAAGCCTGCGATATATCCCTTCAGATACCGTAAAAAATTATCTCATATCATTACCGATTTTTTTGCTCCAGAAGTATTTATTACAAACATGGGACGTTGTTTTGGGATAGGTGCTAGCAATTTAATTACAAATGGAAAATTGGCGGTAGTGCACGACACTTTTGACGTTTTAACTTGCTTGACTTCAGAAGAGATGCATAACCGTATTTCAATTTTTCCTAAATCCAGGATGCTACGTTTCAACGTTTCATTTAAAAATCACACTCACTTTACGCAAGCCGCTAATTTTTTGGACGCCACAGCTACAAATTATGCACATTGGTTGACCGAGATTCTGCCTAAAGTCGCCGTCTTTTCCAAACTTGGACGGTTATCAGGCACGCCTATTCTAATCGATGACGGACTTCACCCTAACTTTTTGGAAGCATTACATGCTATAATCGGAGAAAACCATCCAATTATAATAGTTCCTCCTAACCATACAGTACTATGCGAAAACTTACTGTTAGTATCAGTCGTAGGATATTCGTGTTTTGGCCTACGGGAGACCCATGTGGCGTCCAATTACCCCAAATACCAGACATTCAACAAGTTGGCTTTTGACATACTAAGGGAAATCGGCATATCTCACTCAAAAAAAATAAAAAAAACATTTCCCAAGAACATTTATTTGCGCAGAGGTTCAACTTCTCGGTCTTTAGAAAACGAGCGGGAGATTCTATCCGAACTCAAAAATCATGGTTTTGCAGTGATTGATGTACACGAATTAACTTTTGCCGAACAAGTTAAACTTTTTAATACTGCAAAAAATATCGTTGCGCCAACAGGCGCAATACTTGCAAATATGTTATTTTCCACCCAAAGGACAAATATTGTTATACTTTTCCCATATTCAAAAATTGCCAATTACGGATATTGGCCAAATATTGCGGCTTTGAATAAAGTCAATATATCCTATGTGCTCGGTGAGCCAAGTCAACAGTACCTTGAATACCACTCAAATTATAGTGTAGATGTTTTTGATATCTTGAGGGCTTTGTGAAAACAGCGGCCTCAAGATAACCAAAAATTGTTTTAAACATTGTAAAATCATAAGTGACGATAGATAGTGGCATTTCAAAAATATGGATGCTAAGAAACTTGGTAGCGGAGGAGGGACTCGAACCCCCGACACGCGGATTATGATTCCGCTGCTCTAACCACCTGAGCTACTCCGCCTCAAGGCTGCTCTTTTCAATCACAAAACAAGTCATCAGAGCAAAACATTGAGGATTTGTCTTAAGGTTTCACCTCAGATAGGTCAAGCGCAAAATAAACCTTCACCTAATATAGTCAGCAACCTGCAAAGGCAACATTAGCCTAAATGATTAGAGGCGTGTGTTGGCGCATGAGCGATCCAACCTCCCCCAAGTACAAGCCTGTCATTTTCACCACTGTAAATCACACCGGCTTGACCTGGAGCGATACCA
>MDSZ01019600.1_pt1 | contig 13986 bp, 14 predicted proteins | sample 811201 | NCBI WGS metagenome assembly MDSZ01 (sample SAMN05326647, study PRJNA326480) | marine metagenome | isolation source: seawater | place: Indian Ocean: North | collected 2010
GCTAATCTATGGAATTTCTCTAGAACTGAACAAGAAAATTTTGCACTTTTATCCCATAAAAAGGCATCTTTGGCCAAACAATCTGGATTCTTAGAAGAAGAAATTGTAACAATCAGTAATTCAAAAGAGGATATATTTGAAGATGGATGCATAAGAAGTAATACTACATTAGATTCAATGTCTAAACTATCTCCTGTTCTTGGGACTGGTACTTCAATTACGGCGGCTACTGCTTCTCCTCTGACCGATGGAGCATCTTTCATGCTTGTTTGTAGTGAAAATTTTGCAAAAAGAAATAATTTAACTCCTATAGCAAGAATAGTTTCTGGTGCTGTTACAGGTTGCGATCCTGAAATTATGGGAATAGGACCAGTTGATGCAATTAGATTGGCTCTTAAAAGAGCAAATTGGTCAATTGAAGATATAGATATTTTTGAAATAAACGAAGCTTTTTCATCACAAAGTTTAGCTGTGATAAAAGAATTAGGAATTAATATTGACAAAGTCAATATTGATGGAGGTTCTCTTGCAATAGGACATCCTTTAGGGGCTTCTGGAGTTAGAATAACTGGTAAAGCAGCGTCTATATTGAATAGAACAAACGGTAATCGTGCAATAGCATCTATGTGTATCGGAGGAGGAATGGGAATAGCCATTGCATTAGAAAAACTATGACATTATATCATTTTACTAATTATGCTTATTTAGCGACGAACTCTTGAAGTGTATCCTATTCCGAATGACATGCCTAAAGATACTGGCGTCTATATTAAAGGAGATTCTTTGAAAGATAAACACATCTTATTTGCCATTTCTGGAGGTATAGCCGCGACTGAATCTATTAAAGTTTCAAGAGAATTGAGAAGGTATGGCGCTAAGCTGACAATATTAATGTCAAAGGACGCAGAAAAAATAATAACTCCTTTGGCTATATCTTGGGCATCTAATTCAGAAGTATTTACTGGTTGGGATTATAAAATGTCCCAATTAGAAGACTTTGATCTTATATTGGTAGCACCAGCAACTAGAAATACAATATCTAAACATATTTATGGAATTATGGATTCTCCAATTATGATGGCGCTTTCAGCTGCTAGATCTAAGCTAACGCCCACACTATTCATTCCTTCTATGCATCAAGATTTATTCGATGATCCAGTTACTACGGAGTTAATTGGACAGTTAGATTATGAGAATTGTTTTGTATTAACAGATTCTGCAAAAGAAGGCAAAATAAAACAATTAAATCCCGTAGATATCGTAGCTAAAATTTGTAATATAATTAATAGTTCTCTTCCAGATAGAAAGAAAATCGCCATCACTTTAGGTGCTAATAGGGCTCCAATTGATTCAGTAAGAGCGATACAAAATGCGTCATCTGGAAAAACAGGATGGATTATATCAGAATATTTGTACCGCAATGGTCATGATGTAATATGTATAGTTGGAAAAACTACAGAAAGACCAAATTTCAATTTGCCCGATATACGATTAGCCGGCAGTCCAGAAGAAATGTTAGATAAATCTATTATTTTGGCCTCTGAAGAAAAAAAACCAGATGCATGGATTCACGCTGCTGCCGTATTAGATTATTTCACAGAACCAGAAGAGGGAAAGAGAGCAAGTGAACAAGGAGATTGGCAACTCACTTTAACTCAAGGACCAAAACATATTGCTGAATTAATGCCTTTGGTAGGCAATTGTACAAAAATTGGTTTTAAATTAGAATCAAATGTCAAAGAAGATTTTCTTATTGAAAGATCAATTAACCAAATTTCAAGATATAATTTAGATGCGGTAATTGCAAATATAAAAGAGCAAATTCATGATTCAAATTATCCAAGAGCTAGAATTATTCATAAAGATGGCTCGGTCAAAAAATTAAAGGATTACAAAGAATTGTGCGTAGCCATAGAATCAGTTATATTGAGTTCATGATAGGATTTATTCCATTACATTCAAAACTATGTCACTTCTGAGTATTTCTTATGAAAGAGCAAGGAAAGGCTAAGAGGGGCATTCCGGTTAAATCGGACTTTAATTCTTGGTATCCAGCAATCGTTGAAATTGCCGATTTAGTAGATAAGAGATATCCAATTAAAGGTATGGACGTATGGAAACCTTACGGCTGGAAAACAATGTCATTGATAGATTCTATTACACGTAGTGAAATGGAAAGGACTGATCATCTGGAATATAGATTTCCTCTGCTTGTTCCTGAAGATTTATTGGAAAAAGAAAATAGATTAGTAGCAAAATTGAAAGCTGCTAGAGATGCAGGTGTTGACCCATCTGAGTTAAGAATTGAGGAGGAAGATGCCGGTTTCAAAAAGGAAGTTTATTGGGTTAAACATGGTGGAGAAAATGAATTAGATATCGCTATGTTCCTTAGGCCCACCTCAGAAACTCCTATGTACAATATGTTCTCCTTATGGATAAGAAGTCATGCTGATTTACCTTTGAAAACATACCAAATTGTAAATACTTTCAGATATGAAACTAAACAAACAAGATCTTTCATTAGAGTGAGGGAAATACATTTCTTCGAAGCGCATACTGTACATAAAGATGAAGAAAATGCTACATTGCAGATAGAAGAAGATGCAAATATAGTTCAAAATATCCTGGACAAATTATGCCTTCCTAATATAATATCAAAAAGGCCTTTGTGGGATACATTCCCTGGGGCATGGTATACAACTGCCGCAGATGTTATTATGCCAAATGGTCGAACATTACAAGTGGCTACTTATCATCACTACAGAGATCAATGGGCTAAATCCTTTGATTTAACTTATGAAGACGAAAATGGGAATATTCAATTTTGCCATCAAACCACATTCGGGATGTCGGAACGTCTTTTGGGAGCCATTGTTGGGATACATGGTGATGATTCAGGCTTGATACTTCCTCCCTCAGTATCTCCTATACAAGTCTTAATAATGCCCATAGCTACTCATATTACAGACGATGTAATGATATATTCTAATAAAATAAAAAAGGAATTGGATGAGAATGGTTTAAGGACTAAAATTGATGATAGAAATATTCGACCTGGAAATAAACATTATGATTGGGAAATAAAAGGAGTGCCAATAAGATTAGAAATCGGCCCCAAGGATATTTCTAAAGAACAGTGTATTATTTCTATAAGAACTGGCGGTAAAGAAACAATTCCCTTAAATAATCTAATTCCTTCAATATTTTCTACTTTAGAATCTATCAACGAAGTTTTAAAAAGTAGAGCAAGTGAATTATTTGATAAAATGATTTTACCATTGCCAAAATCTGACATTATAGATGGTAATATAGTCTTTAGTGAGCCGATAAATGAAGGAATTGTTTATGAATTTCCATTTGATGGTAATGATGCTGATGCTGAATTATTGGAAAGAAAAACTGGAATAACATTACTAGGAGAATGTAATAGACCATATAAAAATCCATTACCATGCGTAATTACAGGAAAATTAACCACTAAAAAGCAACATCTCGCTAGGATGTATTAACCTTTTTTTTAAAGAATAATCCTACTAAAAACATTATGGAAAAAATAATTACTAACGAAATATCGAATATTTCCAGAGTTCTTGGTTCTACCCATGTATCTATTTCATGTAAACCATCCCATGATGTCCCTTTAAGCCAGACAACTTGAGTTTTTCCTTCAACACATATTTCCTTCATATTAGCAATGCCTAGAGAACATAATATCTCTCCCATGCCTACGAAAATATTGACAATAATAGTTAATAATCCTGAAAAACCTATAAAAAGTACCATCTTTCTTCTTTTCTTGATTATTTTTCCCTGTTCCTTAATTATTGAATTTATGTCAGGAACGAATTCTGGAATTTCAACATCAGAAGATAATTTAGTTTCTTCCTCTGTAACAGCATAAGAATCTATTTTGGGTCCCATAACGCCCATTTCTTCTAATGCTTCCCTTCCATAAATTCTCTCGGCAAGAACATAAAGATGGGGGTTATTTTCCAATTCCATAGGATTTAGAGTCCCATCTAGGAGCTTCTTCATTAGCTCTGTGTCACCCATACAATACACTCTCATGACATATCCTTCATCAAATGAACGCATGTTAGAGTCATTCTAATTCATTTACGACCCAAGCTCTTCTTAGCCGCTTTGACTATGTCTTCAGTAGTCATTTCCATTTTTTCAAATAATTCTTCCGAATCCCCACTTTCTCCAAATATGTCTTTTACACCTACCATTTCTACAGGAACTAGATTACTCCTTGAATTATGCTCTGCTATAGCACTACCTAATCCTCCAATAATTGAATGATCCTCTGCGGTAACTATGCATCCACATTTTTTACTCCATATATCTATCAATTCTTCATCTAATGGTTTAATTGTATGCATATCAATTACCGCTGCATTGATTCCCTCCTTTTCCAATATAATAGAAGCATCAATTGATTTTGAAACCATTACTCCACAACTAATTATTACGACATCTTCTCCATCTTTGAGTAAATTCCCTTTACCAATCTTCAAATTATTTTTAGTTTCATTTGTATAAGATCGTGGAACTTTATTTCTAATTGTTCTCATATATGAAGGACCTTCTAATTCTGATATTTGGATAGTAAGTTCTTCTGCAGAGATATCATCGGCAGGATGTATGACAGTCATATTCGGTAAAGTTCTATATATAGCTAAATCTTCTATTGATTGTGCACTACTTCCATCACTTCCTGTGTGAATACCACCATGACTTCCACATATATGGACCTTTAAACCTGGCCTAGCAATTCCATTTCTAATTTGTTCAAATCCTCTTTCAGTGAAAATAGCGAAGGTACTGGCCATAGGAATTTTACCAGATGATGCTAGTCCAGCTGCTACTAACATCATGTTTTGTTCAGCAATTCCCAATGAAAAAGTCCTATCTGGATATTCAGATCTAAAATAACAAGATTTAGTCGATTTACCTAAATCTGCTTCTAATACCACTATGTTTGGGTTACTGGCTAATTTCAGTAAGGCATTTCCATAACCATCTCTGGAAGCCCCTCCTTCAGATGGTGCACTCATGATAATTCCTCCATAGCAATCTGAAACTCTTCATCATTAGGGGCCTTGCCATGAAATGATGGATTATTTTCCATATATGATACTCCTTTGCCTTTTATTGTATTTGCTATAATTGCCATAGGTCCTTTACTGCCATTATTCGCCCATTTAATTGCATCACAGATTTCATTCATATTATGCCCATCTATTTCTCTAACATCCCATCCGAAAGATTTTATTTTATCACTTAAATCTCCTATTTCCATTTGTTTAGTTACGAAATCGTCATTCTGTATACGATTTTTATCGATTATTAACTTTAAATTATTGCTAGAATGAAAATTTGCAGCCATTATAGCTTCCCATAATTGTCCTTCTTGTGTTTCGCCATCTCCGATCATTACCCAAATTCTTCTATCACTGTTGTCTAATTTAGCAGCTAACGAACACCCTAGTCCAAATGATAATCCCATACCTAAACTTCCAGCAGAAAAATCAACACCATCTGTCCATTTCATATCTACATGGCCTTGGCATACAGAACCAAGTTTTCTGAAGGACATGAAATCTTGTTCATTTATAATATCAAACTCGTTTAAAATAGCATATACTGCAGGACTAGCATGCCCCTTACTCATAATAAATCGGTCTCTATTTTCCCAGTTTGGATTTGAAGGATTGAAATTTAAAACGCTACCATATAATCCCACTATTATATCAATTGCTGATAAAGATCCTCCTGGATGACCTGATTGTGCTTTATGTATCATTCTAATTATGTTAATTCTACATCTTAATGCCATTTCTTCTAATTCTTCTATTCCCATATTAAACGGCATGTACTCACTTATACAGGACGTTGTGCTAAAGGCTATTGATGGTTTCCAATTTTTTGATAAAAATTATAGACGCACATTCAAATCATTAGGTATCTTACGACAGTTGGGGATAGTATCTTGGGGCTGCCTTCAACAATTAATAATCAATGGCGAAATCGTCTTAAATCTATGAAGATTCCATATTCTGTAAAAAATGATAATTTCTTGATGCATTGTCTTAAAATTCTAAAGGATGGTGGAAGAATTAGCCTATCTGATGGATTAAAATTGTATAATACTCCTAATCTATCAGCTCTATGTTCATTAGCTAACCTAATTAAACGATCTAGATTTGATAATAATATCTTTTTCAATGATAACTTACATGTAAATACAACAAATATATGTGTTCTTGCTTGTAGGTTCTGTGCTTTCAGGAAAGGCCCTAGACATTCTGAGGCTTACGAACTATCGGTAGATGAAGTAATACACAGAATCAAACCATTTTCTGAATCTATAGATGAAGTACATTCCGTGGGGGGGCTTCATCCTCAATGGAATGTTGACCATTACGCAGAACTTTATAAAAAAATAAAACATTTATACCCACATATTCATGTAAAATCGTTAACCGCCGTCGAAATAAAACATATTGCAAACCGTTCTGGAATTAGTGTGCTTGAAACACTAAGATTATTAAAAAAATCAGGACTTAATTCAATTCCAGGTGGCGGTGCAGAAATACTTGTTGATACTGTTAGAGATAGAATCTGTAGAGGTAAAGAAAACTCTTCTGAATATCTAGAAATTCATGGGTTAGCACATTCTTTGAGTATCCCTTCTAACTGTACAATGCTTTTTGGCACTATTGAAACTGTCGAAGAACGTTTAATACATTTAGATAAACTAAGAATTCAACAAGATAAGACATCAGGTTTCCAATGTTTTGTTCCTTATCCCTTTCTCCCTGATAAAACAAGATTGCCCGAGGCTCAATTGGCCACCACTAGTGAAATAATACGGGTTATTGCAATATCTAGAATAATGTTAGATAACATACCACACATAAAGGCATACCGTATGAATATTGGAGATAATGTTGCTTCTTTATGTATTAATTCAGGAGCAGATGACATTGATGGAACTGTGGGTAATGAAGAAATTATGCATGAGGCCGGTAGTAATACTAGGCTTGATTATGATAGAGAAGAATTAGCCAAATTGATTATTTCTACAGGTCAAATTCCTGTTAAAAGAAATTCGATATATACAAATTTTGAAGTTTATGAGATTATTCCTAAAAAATCAATAGTAATGCCATTAAATAATTAGTAAGGGATATCATGTCGTGGCAGAATGTTTTAGGAAGAGTGGCCTTTTCTAATTGTGATCCTATATTTACCTCATTGGATAAAAAATGGGAAATTTTGCCAGCTCCTCCTTCTTGGTTAACAGGTCATCTTTTGAGAAAAGATTGCTTATGTGCGCCAATACCAACTGCTGATTATGCAAGGCATTCTCAAGAGTTATTACTATTGCCTGATTTAGCTATAGTAAGTAATGGAGAAGTCGGCTCTGTATTATTATTTGGTTCTCGGCCTATAGAAGATATGAGAGATATTGCATTACCTTCAGATTCCTCAACATCTGTTGCATTGATGAAATGGATTTTATCAAAAAGAGGTCTAGACCCTAAATTTTACGATTCAGGCCCAGATATCAATCATATGCTTTCTAAGTGCGATGGTGCATTATTGATAGGTGATAGAGCTTTAGTTGCAGCCAGAGAAAATCCTGATTTAATACGTCTCGATTTAGGCGCTGAATGGACAAAGTTAACAAATTTACCAATGGTTTTTGGTGTTTTTGCAGCCAGAAAGGACTCTCCTATAAAAAAACTTGAAATCGCTCAAAGAGATATGGTAAACCAATATAAGAAATTTAAAATAAATGAAAAATTTAGAAATGATGTAATTTCAAAGTCTTCGGATAAATTAGGTTTTGAAGGAGAAAGAATAACTGAGTATTTTGTTGATGAAGTCAGTAACCTACTTGATAACGATGGAATTAAAGGTCTTGAGTTATTTTTATCAGAAGTATGCGGCTTAACAACTAGCCCAACTTGGCTTACGTCTGACTAATCTGTATATTCTAATTTTTTACTAGCCACCCACTCAAGTAAATCTAACGCAACTTCGCAAGATTCGGAAATAACTGGTTCTGGATCGTTAACAAATTTTTCTAGAGTGTTTAAAGCCGTCCTATCTCCTATAGCACCTAATGCTTCTGCAGCTTCATGTCTAACCATTAAATCTTCATTAACATCTTCCAATCTTTCTATCAAATACGGTACTGCATAGTTATCTTGCATTTGGCCCATAACATAAGCAATTTCATGCTTTAATAATGCTGATTCCGAACTAAAAGCTGCTGCTAATGCTTTTACTGAATCTTCCCCCCCAATTCCTCTAAGGGCGAATAATGCTCTCATTCTTTGAAACATTTTTTCTTCCTCATCTACTAATGTATTCCTCAATCTGGATATATTCTTTTCACTACTTGGAGGTGCAGGATCAACTGATTCGAACTCACTTAACTCTGGCTTATCTATACTCATTTTATTCACCTGAACCTACGAAGGTTATATTTTTAACATCTAAATCATCTCTTACCAAGCCTATTTCTTTCCCTTGTCTTAGAAATTCACGTATTGCTTCTCTACCTTCAAAGCCATAATCTATAGTCCTTTTATTTACATACATTTGTACGAATTTCTTATTTGTTTCATCATCTATGCCTCTGCCCCATTTTTTAGCGAATTCCAATGAAGATTCAGGATTTTCTATGGACCATATTATACTATTTTTAACATCTTCAGTTATTTTTTCACATACTTCAATTCCAAGATCCTTTCTAACAATATTGCCGCCTAATGGTAATGGCAAACCAGTTTTTTTATTCCACCATATACCTAAATCCTGAATTAAATGAACCCCTTCATCTTTCCATGTAACCTGCCCTTCATGAATTATTAGTCCAACTTCGAATTCACCACTTAGTACTCTTGGCATTATTTCGTCAAATGGTACAACTTCAACATCTATTTCTCCCCATGCAAGTCTTAATGCTAAATATGCGCTAGTACCTAAACCCGGTATTGCTATTTTTTTCTTTTTTGCTTCTTCAATTGAGATTATGTCTTTAGATATTAACATTGGTCCATAGCCTTCTCCCATAGAAGCGCCGCAATTCATTAGATGATACTTATCAGAGATAAGTGGATATGAATGAATACTAACGGCTGAAACTTCGTATTCTCCTCTTACAGCATGCTTGTTTAAAGTCTCTATATCCAAAAGAATGTGTGTGTAATTCCTATCATCCGTATCCATAGTGCCTTTAGTCAAGGCATAGAACATGAACGCATCATCTGGATCAGGAGAATGACCAATTGTATATTCCAACTTATCTTCAGCCATGTACGTCGCGTTTAGTTATAGAATATGAACATGTGTAATTTAATGGAATATTTTAGTAAGAATAAATAATGATTACTATCTGCCATGTATATGCCAGAAGCAAATAAATTATCCACTGCCACTGGACAATTAGGTCCAATTTGTGCCATTACTGGAAAACCTCTTACTTTTGCTGAAGCAATTGTCTTGGATGATAAATTTGTCTCATATGAAGCATATATAGAATTTACAGGCGCAGAATCTTCTACAGAAGGTAAAGATACTTCCGGTTTAATTTTAAAATAATTGAAAAGTTAATTCCCTACTATCCCTTGTCACTGTTATGGCGGAAGGGTGGAGTAGGCATGCACTCAGATTTTCTGACTATTATGCTTCTCTGAATCATCATAATCTTTGGACACCTCCAAGACTCAAATCAAGAGAATGGATGTTTATCCCATGGGGTAGTAAACCACCAGATAGGCATCGAGGCTTTGTAGATAAACCAGAACTTTTGAAATATTTACAATCACGTGCTCCGCATTCTTGTTTTCATAGTACTGCATATTATAGATACCCTTCAGAAAGAAAAATGCTAGATAAAGAATGGTTAGGTGCAGATTTAATTTTTGATTTAGATGGAGATCATCTTCCTGGAGTTTCTGATAGAGATTTTCCTACTATGATTAACCTGATTCAAGAACAAGCATGGAGTTTGTGGGAAGATTTTTTACAACCTGAATTTGGTTTTAGAGAAGAATATGTCCAAACATCTTTTTCTGGACATAGAGGTTTTCATATACATGTTAGAGATCCTAAATTATTCCATCTTGATTCTAATGCAAGAAGAGAGTTAGTTAATCATATTAGAGGTGAAGGAATTGATGTAAGAACAACACTTTCTGGACCCGATAGTCGATGGAAAAATAGAGTACAGAATGGCATTCAGACCGTAGTAGAGAAATTAAATAATATTTCAAACGAAAAGTCCAAAAATAAAGATCAAATAGAAAATTTTACTGGTATTTTATTATCTAGAAATAATTTTACGGATAATAAATTAAAAAGTTACACCTCAAGTACTATCACAAAAAAGATTTTGCAACTTGCAGATTTATCAAATGAAGAAAATCGTATTAAAAGGTTATATAACGACAGTAGTTTGCTAGTTTTTGGTGAAGCTCTAACGCCTTTATTTTGGGAACTTGTCAAAGGAGACTCGTCGGTTATATTAGGTAATGCTGGAGAAACTGATGAAGCTGTAACTGTGGATATTAAGAGAGTAATTAGGTATGTTGGTAGTTTACATGGTAAATGTGGATTGAGAGTTACAGATTTTCCTCTAAAACGATTAAATCCATATATTTCTGATAAATTTGATCCACTTTCAGAAACTATTGTATTCAAGGGTGAAAAAATTACAAAATTAAAATTCATTGTTGATGATGTTACTGCATCTCTAAATGGAATCGAAGTAAGCGGAAGTAAGGGAGAAATTGTAGAAGCTAACGAATCTCTCTCAATGTTCTTGACTTTGAAAGGTTGGGCAGAAGTTGTGCGCTAATTTTGGTATTATTCCACTCATACTCGGAGAACCTTCAATAATGCATATTTGTACAGGCGGACGTGGGACCAATGTCAGGAGACGAAGATATTGAAGAGCAAATGAAGAATTTTACGTTTCCTCCATTACCTCCGGGCATATCAATGCCCCCGCCTCCCCCGCCAACATTTCCGGATAATCAAATAGATGAAACTCTAGATTTAGTAGATCAGAGCCTTTTGGATGTGGCTGATGCTCTAGGTACAACTACGCCCCAACAGACAAATACTGATTTTAAGACGATATGGGCTAAAAGGAAAGCTAGCGATCCATCAATAAGAATTGAAAATCGACAAAGTATGTATGGGCATATTGATAGGTTAGCTAAAGGAGAGGTTGGTACATTATTGGATCGATTTCAAGATAGATTTGGTTCAGAGCTAGATAAAGAAATTATAGTATTGAGGAAAAAACAACAACAAGAAATGCGCTCAATAAAACCTACCGTAGAGTTAATTTCAATACCCGATAAAGATGAATCTATGAACTTTAATGAATTTCTTGAATCCATGAATGATTCAGATTTTATTTCTAAGGTTTCAGAGGTTACCAATATATCTTCGGAAAAGCTTACAAATTTTAGTAAATCAGAATTGAGAAAATTCTTTACTGCTGCTGATAAAGATAACTCTGGTACAGTTGATTTTAATGAGTTCGTAGAAGCAGTATTAGATCTTGATACTTCCAAAGATGAATTTGTAACCTTTTTTAATATAGTAAATAATCTTCTAGGTGATGCCCCAGAGGAATTCATAAACAATTTCATAGCTTCACAAAACTTTGCTTTATTTGAAAAGGTTGGGAAAGATTCTGCATCTTCGACAAACGATGAAAGAAGTCAATTCTTTCAAATGATAAATAACGTCCTAGGGGATCTTCCAGAAGATAGCATAAACAATTTTGTTAATTCTCCAGATTTTGAGATATTCTCTAGAATGGGCGAATTATATGGTGAGTGATTGATATGGGTTTACTTGAAAAAGCAGAAAAAATTCAGACTGAAGATAAAGTAGATGCAAACCCAACTCCTGTTGTAGCATCAGTAGTTGAGCCAGAACCAGTTAAAGTTACTAAAAAAAGTAGAAGAGAAAGAAGGGAGAAAAAACCAAAAAAGACTCGTCCGGTAAAAGAGAAGAAAATTAGAGCTCCTAAAACCTTACCAGTCGGATTTGAAAATGCCACTAAATTACAAAAAAGAACTAGAAGATTTGTAGATTTTGCTGTAAGTTATGGTTGGTCAATTCCCATACTTGGATTACAGGGATTTGGCGGTGGTACCGATACTACTTATTTTATAATTTTAGGACTTTTTTTAACTGTAGGAAATTTAGCCGTACTACCCGCTTATACTAATCGCTCAATAGGTAACTGGGTAAGTAGAACTAGATATGTTAATACCCGAGGAGAAAATCCATTATGGCCATACCTTACAATCAAAGGGTTAACTACATCATTTGTATTGATTTCCTCATTTGCGATCCTTGTTGTCATGAGTGAACTTTCCATGGGAGATTCAACTATAAGCACTATATTTAGAGTAATAGGCCTTTTACTCATCATTCCGCCATTAATTGACTACATGATGTATAGAAGGCGTACAAATGGACTTGGGCTTTGGGATACATTCTTTGGAGGAGTATGGATGGTTAAAACCGGTAAAACAGCAGAAGCAAAAGGCTGGTTAAAGAGATTGGAATCTCTTGGAGATTTCGCAGAATCTAGAGGACTTTTAAAAGAAAAGGAAGATACTGAGTAATTCTAACCGTTAAGACCATTTACCCTTGTAATATGCAATGGTTATGAGCAATAAATTGTCTGATTCACCTCTATTTAAATATCCATTATTACGGTCATTTTTATTCTATTCTATCTTCAGAGCAATTTATGGTATTTTTATTCTTGCAGTAACTTGGTTCTTTGCTACAAATTCTAATTTTCCTACTTATTTGCCTGCGTTATTTTTGATATTCTCTATATTTTTCTCACGTTATATATTTAAAAAAATTAAAAATGTAAATAATGATAAATAAAATTATATTTACCAAACACCCTCACATAACTATCCTAGGGGTTAATGGTAATGGAAAAAATAAATTTAAAAAATAAATTTTCTGATTTATTGGAATATTGGTCTCCAAGAGTAATTTCTGAAATGAATGATTATCAAATAAAAATTGTGAAAATAAAAGGTGATTTCATATGGCATAATCACGAAAACACTGATGAGCTTTTTTATGTAATAGATGGTAAAATGAATATTCATTTTTATGATTCTACAGTGGTTTTGGAAAATGGCGACCTATTTGTTGTACCTAGAGGAGTAGATCATATGCCGTCAGCAGAAAGAGAATGTCTTGTCATGTTGATAGAACCCAAAGGAACAAAAAATACAGGTAATAGAGATACCGACTTAACTGCAGAAAATGATATCTGGATATGATATAATTACATAACTGCTAAGTGATTTGATACATTCGCAATGCCATGGACGTTCATACAGAACTCAAACCAGAGCCATGGATTGTACATCTCTTAGGATTAATTAGTCCTATATTAGTAATAATTGGCAATGTTATTGGAGGAATTTACACATCTATGGGAGTCATCTTTATATGGATTATATGTCCATTTTTAGATATCTTTTTTGGTAAATCTTCAAAACCTCGTCCTCCAAGAGAATCAGGATTACCATTTGAGGTCCTTTTATGGGTTCATGGGATCATGCACATAGTAGTAATTAGTACATTTTTTTATTTTTCCAGTCAACAATCTGATATCAATAGATGGTTGATAACAGCTTCATTATCTACCGGATTAGTTTCAGGTGCGTCTGCCATAGTAACAGCGCATGAACTAGGACATAAGAAACCAAAGAGCCCGGGATGGCTTCTTGCTCGTTTCCTTCTATTTAGTGTGCATTATCCTCATTTCACTACCGAACATAATCATAATCATCACAAATGGGTAGCAACAGAAAAAGATTCTGCAAGTGCAAAAGAAGAAGAAAATGTATGGATGTTTTGGTTGCATACAATACCAGGACAATTTATGTCCTCTGTAAATGTTCA
>MDSZ01223253.1_pt1 | contig 13986 bp, 15 predicted proteins | sample 811201 | NCBI WGS metagenome assembly MDSZ01 (sample SAMN05326647, study PRJNA326480) | marine metagenome | isolation source: seawater | place: Indian Ocean: North | collected 2010
AAAATTTCTACTAATCTCTGGAAAACCAATTGGTGAACAAATTGCTAGAGGTGGACCATTTGTAATGAATACAAAACAAGAAATACTTCAAGCTATTGAAGACTACCATAGCGGTACATTTGTAAAATAGATGAAAGCAATTCAGATTTCAAAAAATGGTGGTCCAGAAGTATTAGAACTAAAGGATATTTCATTAGAAAAACCAAAGGCAGATGAAGTTACGATTGAACATAAGGCAATTGGTTTAAATTACATTGATACTTACCATAGATCAGGATTATATCCTTTAAAACTTCCAGCGGCAATCGGTGCTGAGGGAGCTGGTATAATAACTGAGATAGGGTCAAATATTAAAGATTTTAAAGTTGGTGATAAAGTTTCTTATGCTGGAGCACCTTTAGGTTCTTATTCAACACATAGAAATTATCCTACTAAAAATTTAGTAAAAATTCCAGATAACGTTGAATTTAAGGTGGCCGCAACTTTAATGACAAAAGGTTTAACTACTTTTTATCTACTACATAAAACTTATCCTGTAAAAAAAGGTGAAACAGTTTTATTTCATGCTGCAGCAGGTGGTGTTGGACAAATTTTTGGTCAATGGGCTAAAAGCATAGGATGCGAAGTTATTGGAACAGTTGGTTCAGATAGTAAAATAGAAAATGCAAAAAAAAATGGTTACGATTATGTAATAAATTATAATAAAGAAAACTTTGCGAAAAAAGTTTTGGAGATCACAAATGATAAAGGAGTTCCGGTTGTTTATGATGGTGTTGGTAAAAATACACTTGAAGGCTCACTAGAGTGTTTAAGTATTCGAGGCATGTTGGTTTCTTTTGGGAATGCATCAGGGCCATTGTCAGATATTAATGTCCCAAAATTAATACAACCAAAAGGTCTTTACTTAACTAGACCATCCATGCAGCAATATTTAAGTACAAAAGAAGAGCTTCAAGAAGCATCTAAAATTTTGTTTGAAAAAGTAACCTCTGGGAAAGTTAAGATAGATATATTTAAAGAGTACAAACTAACAAATATCGTAGAGGCACATAAAGACTTAGAGAATAGAAAAATACTAGGTCCAGCTGTAATTATTCCCTAAACTTTTCATCCATGTCGGATATATGAAGTCTTAAAGCTTTTGTGGATATTTGAATCTCTCTTATAAAAAAAATTATTGAAACCATAACTGATAAACAACAAGATCCGAAAATAATTCTAGCTATGAATAATTCATCTAAGTATAGTGCAAAGACAGTAACCATATTAAAGAGAAAACCGAATGCTCCAAACATTATTGAATACTTTAATACATCAATTCTGTCGTTTAAGTTATTAAGCTGATCCTTCCATTCCGGTGGTGTATGTTTTTCAAAAACATATTCATCGTGAATTTTTCTAATTAATGCACTTAATGTATGAAATCTTGTTGAATACACATTCATTATTAAAGGAATGGCTGGAAACATCAATGCTACTACAGTGTAATCTATGTTCATGACGATTAAATTTGCTTATTAAAAAATCTTTGTTATTTAATGATTTATATATGTCTCATATAAGCATCTTCTTTGAATTAACAAGGTTAAAAAAACCAATTGGTTTTATGTTATTGTTTTGGCCATGTGCTTGGGGATTGACAATAGCATATGACTTTTCAAATGGCACTGACAAGTATTTATTTTATTTAATTTTATTTTTATTTGGTTCAATTTTGATGCGTTCAGCAGGATGTATTGTAAATGATATAGCTGATAAAGATTTTGATAAAAATGTTGAAAGAACAAAAAATAGGCCAATACCAGCAGGAAAAATTTCAATAAAACTAGCAAGTACTTATTCTATAATTTTATGTGCCCTAGCGTTTGTAGTATTAATTAACTTTAATTTTATAACAATAATTTTGGCTATAGCTTCTATGCCTTTAGCTTTTTCATATCCATTAATGAAAAGATTTACTTACTGGCCTCAATTGTTTTTAGGTATAACATTTAATTACGGATTACTGCTTGGATGGACTTCGATTAATGAAGATATTAGCTTTTTACCAATGATATTTTATTTGGGCGCCATATTTTGGACACTGGGATACGACACTATATATGGATTCCAAGATATAGAGGATGATGAAATTATAGGAGTAAAATCAACATCGATAAAATTTAAAAAAAATCCAAAAATATTCTTATCAATATGTTATCTAATATTTATTTTATCTTATTTACTTACAGGATATTTATTAGGGTTAAATAATTTATTTTATGTTGGAATTATTGTAATTGCTTTTCATATGTTTTATTTACAAATTATTAGATTTGATAAGTTTGATAAAATAAAGTGTTTAAAAATATTTAAGAGTAATAATTTATTAGGTTTAATAATACTTATTAATATATTTATAAATAAATTCTAAATTATGACAAATTTTCAAATATTAAAAAGACTTTATAATGAATACACAAAAAAGTTTTTACCTCAAATTTTACTTTCAATACTATTTTCAATAGTTGTGGCCGCGAGCACATCATCTATCGCATATTTGTTAGATCCGGCTATTGAAAAAATATTTTTAGAAAAAAATATGAAACTTTTGTATATAATCCCAGTTGTAATCTTTTTAGCATTTGCACTTAAGGGATCATCTCTTTATTTTGCAAGAGCAATACTAATAAATGTAAGTGGACAAGTTCAGAAAATTTTACAGTTTCAAGTTATGAAATCATTCTTATCTTCAGAGGTAGATACCATGGACAAAAAACATTCTGGGTTAATAATTTCACATTTGAACTATGATGTTGGATTAATAAAAAATCTTGTAGCAAATACAATTTTATTATTTACAAAAGATACCTTGACACTTTTAGGATTGATAGCCGTAATGTTTTACCAAAACTGGAAGTTAGCTATATTTGCACTTATAATGATACCATTAGCTTCTATTGCAGCAAAGTCACTAGGTAAAAGAACCGGAAAGATAACTAATGAATCTCAAGTAGTAGCAGGTAGAGTAAATTCATTTATACTCGATGTAATTAAAAATCATAAAATTATTAAAATATTTCAAAGAGAGGAATACGAAAACGATAGGTTACAAAAAAATTTAGATGATATAAGAGAAAAAATGGTCAAAATTCAGATAGTTATGACACGTTCGACTCCGATTATGGAAACCTTAACTGGAATTATGATTGCAGGTTTAATTTTTTATGCAGGAAATTTGGTTATAAATAATCAATTAGATATAAATAATTTTTTTTCTTTTTTAGCTGCAATGATGTTGTCATATCAACCAGTAAGATCGCTCGCGACTTTAAATATGGGATTGCACCAAGGTATTTCTGCGGCTAGAAGAGTACTTCCAATAATTGACTCGGTTACAATAGATAAAAATATTGATAATTCCCTTAATTTTGTTCAAGGAAATATACGTTTCAGAGATGTAAGTTTTAAATATTCAACAAGAGAAAATAATATTCTTAAAAATATAAATTTGGACATTAAAAGTGGTGAAATGACGGCCTTAGTTGGTCATAGTGGGGCTGGAAAATCAACTATATTAAATTTAATTCCAAGATTTTATAATCCACATAATGGTAAAATTTTTATAGATGATCAGTCTATACACGATGTATCTTTTAAATCTTTGAGAAGAAATATCTCGTTAGTAAGTCAGGACACAACTTTGTTCGATGATACAATTTTAAATAACATTAAATATTCGAATTTAAATGCAACTCATGATCAAATTATTGATGCAGCAAAATTATCAAATTGTGATGAATTTATTGAGAATATGCCAGATAAATATGACACGCTTATAGGTGAAAATGGAGTTAGATTGTCAGGTGGCGAGAAACAGAGATTATCGATTGCAAGGGCTATACTTAAAAACAGCAGCATTATACTTTTAGATGAGGCTACTTCATCTTTAGATTCTGAAACTGAAGAAAAAATTCAAACCGCTATTAATCACCTTACAAAAGGTAAAACTACAATAGTAATCGCACATAGACTATCAACTGTAGTTAACTCAAATAAAATTTATGTAATTGATCATGGAGAAGTAGTGGCTGAAGGTACGCATAATGATCTATTGCAATCGTCAAAAACATATAAAAATTTTTATCAAAAACAATTAGCAAAAAATAATGAGATTAGTTTATAGAATAGTTAGTGATCTATTTTTACTAATTTCACCTATAATAATTTTTTATCGAATACTAAAAGGCAAAGAGGATGTTAAAAGATTTTGTGAAAGATATGCTATTAATACGAAAAAAAGATCTCACAAAAATATAATTTGGTTTCATTGCTCGAGTGTAGGAGAATTAATGAGTATAGTTCCGATATTAGAAAAATTTGAAATTAAAAAAAACGTTCATCAAATTCTTGTTACAACAACTACATTAAGTTCCTCAAAAATATTTAGTAAATTAAACTTAAAAAAAACAACTCATCAATTTTTTCCTATAGATAATAATTTTGTACTTGATAAATTCTTGAATTATTGGTCGCCATCAATTTTATTTTTATGTGAGTCTGAAATTTGGCCAAATCTAATATACAAAATTAATAAAAAGAAAATTAAATTAATTTTATTAAATGGGAGAATGACTTCGAAAACATTTGGCAGATGGAAAGCTTTAAGTAATTTTTCACGTCAAATATTTAAAAAATTTGATAGATGTTTTGCACAAAACAGTGGGACAAAAAATAAATTATCAGCACTTGGGGCAAATAAAATATACAATTTGGGAAATCTCAAATTTTCAACAAGTAAAAAAATAAAAGGCGACTTTTTAGAAAGAAAAATATTAAATTATTTCAAATCAAAAAAAATACTGATTACAGCAGCAAGTACACATCATAATGAAGAGAATTTTATTATTCAAAATCATTTGTATTTTAAAAACAAAAAAAAATAAATAACTTAGTTTCAATTATTGTTCCGAGACATGTTGAAAGAGTAGATCAAATTAGAAGAGATATTGAGAATAGTTCACTCAAAGTTCACCTTCACAGTTCAAATAAAAAAATTAAATCTGATACTGAAGTTTATATTGTTGATACTTACGGAGAACTGAACAAATTTTATAAAATTTCAAATATCGTTTTTTTGGGAGGATCATTAATAAATCATGGAGGCCAAAATCCATTAGAGCCAGCAAAATTAGGATGCAAGATCATCCATGGACCTAATGTTGCTAATTTCAGTGAAATTTATAAAAAACTTAATAAGATGGGTATAACAAAAACTTTTAATAATTATAATAAAGGAACTCAAATAATAAAAAAATTTATCACTAAAAAAAAATTCCTAAATGAAAATAAGAAATTGATTAACTACGGAGAAAAAATATTAAATTTAACTTTTTCCGAGATTGAAAAAATAATTTAAAGTGAAAATAATTAAGCCAAATTTTTGGAAGCATAATAATTTAACAACTCTTTTGCTATTGCCTCTAACACTTATTACTAGATTGATAGTATTTTTGAATAGTAAAAAAATATCATATAAACCAAAGATTAAATCAATCTGTGTAGGTAATATTTATTTAGGTGGTACTGGAAAAACAGAACTTGTTATGAAACTCAATGACATACTAAAATCTAAATTTAAATGTTTCGTAATCAAAAAAGACTATAAAAATCAGATTGATGAGCAAATATTACTTGCAAAGAATACAAGGCTGATTTTAGATAAAAATAGAATTGAGGGAATTTGTAAAATTAGAAAATCAAAGGATTCCGTTGCAATTTTTGATGATGGTCTTCAAGATAAATCAATTGATTATAAACTATCTATTGTTTGTTTTAATAGTTTTTCAGGTGTGGGGAATGGACAAATATTACCTGCGGGGCCACTAAGAGAAAGTTTATCTAATTTAAAGAATTATGAATCTGCTTTCATAAATGGTCCAAAAAATTTAAAATTAACAAAATTAATTAAATTTTATAATAAAAAAATAAAAATATTTACAGGGAGATATTATATAAAAAATAAAAAAGATTTTAATTTAAGATCTAATTACTTGGCATTTTGTGGCATAGGTACCCCTGAAAACTTTTTTAGTCTTCTGAGGGAAAACAAGATTGAAGTTGTTGAAAAACTAATTTTTCCAGATCATTTTGATTATAAATCTTCAGATATAGAGAAAATAAAAAAGATAGCAAAAGAAAAAAAGCTTAAAATAATAACTACAGAAAAAGATATTGTTAAATTTAATAAATTTAAAAATATAAAATTAAAGTTCACTAAAATAGGTTTAATAATTAATGAAGAAAAATTATTTAGACAATTTTTGAAAAATTATTTATGAAAGTATTCAAATATTTCATCGAATTTTTTCTAATAATAATTTTGTTTATTATTTTTAAAATAGTTGGGTATAAATATGGATCAAATTTTGGTTCTAAAGTTGGAAAAATATTCGGTAAAATGATAAAGTCAGATAAAATAATAAAAAAGAACCTCAATATCATAAATCGAAATTTAAGTAAAAAAATCGAAATTAATGATAAAATTATAAATAATGTATTTTCAAATTATGGAAGAATATTATCTGAATATGTGTTTTTAAAAAAATTCAGGAAAGGTTTTCTTAATGAGTGCGTAAATATAACTGGGAAAAACTATTTGGAGGAAATTAAGTCTCAAAATAAGAAAGTAGTATTTATTTCGGGTCATTTTAATAATTTTGAACTGATGGCTATGTTCATAGACGCATCTGGCATTAATCTTGCTGCAATATACAGACCACTAAATAACGTTTTTTTGAACAAAATAATGGAAAATATTAGAAAAAAATATATTTGTAAAAATCAAATTAAAAAAGGGAAAAGCGGAACTAGGGAGGTTTTAAATTATTTAAAAAAAAAATTATTCTATTGCTTTAATGATAGATCAAAGAGTATCTGAGGGTATAAAATCTGATCTATTTGGTCAAGAAGCATATACAACAACAATACCCGCACAAATAGTTAAAAAGTTCAACTGTGAAATTGTGCCAGTCTACATAGAAAGAGATAATAACATAAATTTTAATTTAACTATAAAAAAACCTATCAAGTTTGGAGATACTGAAACTGTTAAATCAATTACTCATAAACTAAATAAAATACTTGAAGAAATGATTTTGAAGGACCCCTCACAATGGATACTTACACACAATAGATGGAAATAAATTAATCTTAATTTTCTCTTTTTTTATTTGCTTCTATATAAGAAAAATATGGCTCTTGTAATTCTACATTCCAATAGTTTAAGTTTTCCAAAGGGATTTTTTTTCCAGAAACTGCACATATTACATGTGTACCATTCTCAATAATTTCAAAAGAATTATCTAAATATTTAATTCTAGCTATTTTATCATTCATTATATAGATAAGTATATATGAGAATTGCGATAATTGGTAGTGGGGGTAGAGAGCATGCAATTTGTAAAAAAATACATCAATCAAAAAGGGTAACTAAAATTTTTTGTATACCTGGCAATGGTGGAACAAGTAAAATTTCTGAAAATGTAGATCTAGATATAAAGAATTTTGCAGGAATCAAAAATTTTCTTTTAAGTAATAACATAGATTTTACAATCATCGGGCCAGAGGACCCATTGGTAAATGGGATTGTAGATTATTTAAACCAACATAAATTAAAAGTATTTGGTCCAGATAAATACTGTTCAAAGTTAGAAGGCTCAAAAATTTTCACCAAAAAAATGTGTGATATTCAACAAATTCCCACTGCACATTTTAAAATCTTTGATAATTCAATATCTTCTTTTGAATATTTAGAAACTAAGAAATACCCGCTAGTTGTCAAAGCTGATGGGCTAGCTGCTGGTAAAGGAGTATATATCTGTAAAAATTTTGAAGATGCTAAGATTGCAGTTGAGGAAATTTTTAATGGTAAATTTGGAAAGGCACACGAAGTTTTAATAGAGGATTTTCTAGACGGTGAAGAAATGAGTTTTTTTATTCTTTACGATAACAATTCTTACAGAATTTTTAATAGTGCTCAAGACCATAAAAGAGTTTTTAATCAAGATAAGGGTAAAAATACCGGAGGCATGGGAGCATATTCTCCATCAAGGCTTCTTGATTCTGAATTAGAAAAAAAAATTCTTAATAAAATTATAAATCCAACTTTGAGTTATTTAAAAAAAAATAATGGTAAGTATATTGGCTTTTTATATGCAGGTTTAATGATTAAAAATAATGATCCTTACCTTATTGAATATAATGTCAGAATGGGAGATCCGGAATGTCAAACAATAATTCCATTATTAAGTAACGATCTAATAGATATAATTGAAAATTGTATTAATGGCAGCTTGAAACACATTGAACTAAAATGGAAGAATAAAAAAAGTATTTGTATTGTTTTGTCTTCGAAAGGATATCCTGATATCTTTGAAAAAAATGTTTTAATAGAAAATTTAGAAAAACTTCAAGAAAATGAAAGTCAATTTATTTACCATGCTGGTACAAAACTATCTGATGAAAAGTATTATTCAACGGGTGGCAGGGTGTTGAATTTTGTCTCAATAAGTGAAGAATTTAAGGAGGCAAGAGACAAGTGTTTAAATCTAATTAAAAAACTTAATTGGAAAAATGGCCATTTTAGAGATGATATTGGTTATAAAGTAATTGATAAATAATGAGAATAATTTCAGGGACTGCCAAAGGAAAAAAAATCTATAATCCTATAGACCAGAAAACTAGACCCCTAAAAGATATGGTAAGGGAATCTATTTTTAATATATTAAGTCACTCTGATTTATTAAATGTTAAGCTTGAAAAATGTACAATTTTAGATCTTTTTTCTGGAGTTGGCTCCTTTGGTCTTGAGGCAATTTCAAGAGGTGTAAAAAAAGTAGTTTTTTTTGAGGAATATAGTGAAGCAATAAATCTACTTACAAAAAATTTAGAAATTCTATCATTTACTAAAAAGGCTGAAATTAAAAAAAAGAATATTTATGAAGAGAAAAATTTTAAAAACTTAAATTATAAGTTTGAATTAATTTTTATTGATCCTCCTTTTAATGATAAAAATTTAGAAACCCTGTTAGTTAATTTAAAAAATTCAAAAATAATGTATCCTAATACATTATTGGTAATTCATAGAAACAAAAAAACTGAAGATAATATTAATAGTCACGTAAAGATTCTCCGAGAAGAAATTTATGGCGCATCAAAAATAATTTTTGGTTTATTAATTGTTTAAAATTTTAAAAGTTTCTTTTTTTACCAATTCAACTTCAGGCTGATTATACGGATTTAGTTTTAATAGATTTGATAACAAAATTACCTCCAAAGTAAAAAAGCAAAATAATTCACCAAGCGTTTCTTCATTTCTTTTTTTAATATAAAATGACCTAAAGGGTATTTTTTTATATTTGAATATTTTTTCTGTAGCCTGTCTTTGTGCATTTAAAATATTAAATGTATTTTTTTCTTTTAAAAATTTTACGTTATTAAAGAGAAGTTTAGAATTAATTTTTGCGCTTTTTTTTTCTTCTACAATTGAAAAGGTATAAAAATTTGATTTAAATCCACTTAAATAAAGTTGAAGAATACTGTGATTATCTTTTGGCATGAGTGATATGGTGGGCATTATGCCTTTAGAATTTTTTCCCAAGCTTTCAGAAACTAATTGCTGATACCATTTAAATAAATCTTCAGACCAAGGATCGTAATTTAAAATCACAGAATTATATTTTTTATTCTTAGTAAAAAGATAAATATTTTGAACATTTTGGATCAATTTATTTAGAAATGTTTTTTTTACAATCAATTCATTAAATCTTTTAAATTTACTCTCATTCAATCCCATTAATTGCGCGGGCAACATTCCTGACTCGGATAAAACTGAAAATCTACCGCCTATAAAATTTTTATGCTCAATTACATCTGATTTGAGTTTATGCGCCAAAAGTCTCAGATAATTGTTATTATTTTCGGTAATAAATATATTTTTATCTTTTTTTTGAAATTGAATATTAAAATTTACAAGTGTTTCAATTGTATCCCCAGACTTAGAAATTACTAAATTTAAAGATTTTTTTTTATTATTTTTTCTTAAAGAAAGATTCTCATAAAAATTGATTTTTTTTTTTATTTTATTTTTTAAAAAAAAATAAATTGCTTTTGAACCTAAAGAAGACCCTCCCATTCCAATTATATTGATATTTTGAAATTTTTTAAACTTTTTTAAAAAATTATTATCATATGAATAATTGTAATGTTTTTTAAAACTTTTCAAAAAGGGAGGCCAATTTAAATTATTAATTTTATTTAAAAATTTAATTAGTTTTTTTTTTTGAGTTAGATTGATTTTTTTATCAAAATTTTTAAATTTTATATTGGCTTCCATTATTCCTCAATTTTCTTAATTATTGATTCTTTTAAGGAACTTTCTTCATTGGATTTATTGTTATTTGTTTCAACTTTATTTGACTGTAAAATTTCTTTAAAATCGTTTTCGTTTTTATCTTCTATTTTTTGGTTAGGTTGAGGAAGGTCGTTTATATCTGGTGGCATTACTAAAGGATTTTTTTTTTCAATCAAAAATTCATCAGATCTCTCAGATCTTTTTAATTTAAAACCTGAACATGAATTAATCATAAAAATTATTATAAATATAAATAAAAATTTATTTTTCATTTTTTTTTACAAATTCAAAAATTATTAAAGTTAATATTCCTAATGTAATAAATATATCAGCTACATTGAATACAAACCAGTGATAACCATTATAATTTAAGTCAATAAAATCAGGTACTGCTGAATAATAAACTCTATCAAACAAGTTACCTAGAGACCCCCCAAGAATCATAGAAAAAAAAATTTTATGCAAATTGTTAGAATTTAAAAGCAAATAAATTATGATTAAGTTAATTAAGATTATTAGTATTGTTATAAAATTGTATGCAAAAGTTTGGTCCAATTGAAATAATCCAAAACCTATTCCTGAATTCCATACTAATATTATATTTAAAAAAGAATTTATTGTAAAATTTACTATACCTTCGCTATCTGCTATGTTTAAAATATAAATTTTAGAAATTCTATCTAAAAAAAAAATTGATAAAATTATTGTTAAATTTAATAAGATTTTTTGTTTTATCATAAATTTAGGTAATTTATCCGTGCCTTTCACATTTACCTTTTCTGATTTTCCAACAAATATTACATTTATTACCTTCTGCCTTAAAAGTCTCGACGTAAATTTCTTCTTCTTTAGAATTGCTGGATAAGACATCGGCAGCAGAAGTAATACATAACTCTGCAAAATCAAAATCTTTTGCAATTTCAAATAAATCCTGTTTAAGATAAATTTTTATATTTGCTTCGAGGCTTGAACCTATTTCTTTATCAGCCCTTTTGGTTTCAATACTTATATTGGCAATATCTCTAATTTTTTTTAATTTTTCCCATTTTTCGTTTAATTTTGTATTTTGCCAATTTTTTGGAATTTTATTAAATTTTTTTAAATGAATACTGTCATTATTATTTTTACTTAATAATGAATAAATTTCTTCGGTTGTAAAAGATATAATTGGCGCAAACCATTTGAGCAAACAATCTAAAAGTATATTTAAAATTATAATACAGTTTTTTCTTTTATCTGAGTTAATATCATCACAATAAAGAGTATCTTTTCTTATATCAAAATAAAATGCTGACAGATCTACTGTGCAAAAATTTAATAGTTCTTTGTATAGATTGTGAAAAGTATAATTTTCAAAATTTTTGCGAAAATTGTCGTTTAGTATAAATATTTTATGTAGCATGTATTGTTCTAATACTGGTAATTTATTTACTTCTAGCTTGTTAAAATCTTGTTTGGAAAATTCATCATTCAAATTTCCTAAAATATATCTAAAAGTGTTTCTAATTTTTCTATAAGCTTCTGCATGTTGCTCCAGTATCGAATGGTCTATTCTTAGATCTTCTGCATAATTTGATGCTGTAACCCAAATTCTTAAAATATCAGCTCCATATTTTTTTAAAATGTCTTCTGGGGCAATTACATTTCCTAGCGATTTAGACATTTTTAAACCTTTGCCGTCGACTACAAATCCATGCGAAAGTATTGACTCAAATGGCGCCCTTCCTCTCGTGCCGCATGACTCTAATAAAGAGGAGTGAAACCATCCACGATGTTGATCCGATCCCTCTAGATACATGGATGCAGGCCACTTTAAATCTTCTCTTTTTTCTAATACAAAAGAATGAGTTGATCCACTATCAAACCAAACTTCAACAATATCTTTGGATTGAATATAATCATCAGATTTGTATTTTTTTCCTAAAAATCTTTGAAAATCATCAGAAAACCAACAGTCTGATCCCTCCTTTTCGTAAATTTTTGCAATATTCTCAAAAACTTCATCATCTATTAATACTTTGTTATCTTTTTTTGAAATGAAAATTGGAAGCGGTACACCCCAAACTCTTTGTCTTGAAACACACCAATCAGGCCTTGTTTCAATCATTGATTTAATTCTTTCTTTACCTTTGCTAGGATAAAATTTTGTGTCGTCAAGAGCTTTGAGTGCTAATTTTCTCAAACCGTGACTTTCCATAGAAATAAACCATTGTTGAGTAGCTCTATGTACTAATGGAGCCTTTGATCTCCAGGAATGTGGATAGGAGTGTCTTAATTTTCCATTCGCAAGTAAACTTTTACTTTCTTTCAACTTTTCAATTACTATTGGATTTGCTTTAAAAATATGCGTTCCTTCAAATTCTTTGATATGCTTTGTATACTTCCCATCATCATCAACAGTTTCTAGAGCTTTTATACCGTTATTTATACACAAGTTGAAATCATCAGGTCCATGACTTGGCGCACAATGTACAAATCCTGTTCCTTGTTCTGTAGTAACAAATCTTGCCTCTAACATTGGTACATCATAATCATAACCATTATCATAAAAAGGATGCTTACAAATGACCCCTTTAAAATTTTTACCATTTAATTCTTTAAGAATTTTATACTTTTCTATATTACAATCTTTAATGAATGCCTCCAAAAGATCTTTACAAACAACAATTTTTTTATTTTTAAATTCGTTGTCATCTTCTAATTTTAAAATTAAATATTTTAAACTTTCGTTAAAAGCTAAAGCTCTATTTGCAGGGATGGTCCAAGGGGTCGTTGTCCAAATAACAATTTCACAATCTTCAAGATCTTTTAAATCTGTCTTTTTAATTGAAAAAGAGACATAAATTGTATCAGAAGTATGATCCATATATTCAACCTCAGCATCTGAAAGTGCGGTTTTTTCAACGGTTGACCATAAAACAGGTTTGTAACCTTTATAAAGACTTCCCTCTTTTAAAAATTTTCCTAGCTCTCGGACTATCTGGGCCTCTGCTTCAAAACTCATTGTTGAGTAATAATTTTCCCAATCTCCAATAACGCCCAATCTTTTAAATTGATCTTTATGGACCTTTATCCATTTGTTTGCAAAATCTCTGCATTCTTTTCTAAATTCAATTACAGGTACTTCATTTTTATTTTTTTTGTTTTTTTTATATTGTTCTTCTATCTTCCATTCTATTGGTAAACCATGGCAATCCCAGCCCGGAACATAAACCGAGTCTTTATCATCCATTTGGTGAAATTTGGTTATTATATCTTTCAAAATTTTATTTAAAGCAGTTCCCATGTGTATGTTGCCATTTGCATATGGGGGACCGTCATGTAGAATAAATTTCTCTTTACCTTTACTGTAATCTCTTAAATTTTGATATAAATTGATCTTGTCCCAAAAATCGATAAGAGCTGGTTCTTTCTGAGGTAAATTAGCCTTCATAGAAAATGCCGTTTTTGGGAGGTTTAAATTTTCTTTGCTCATGATTTGTTCAAACTCTTATTTGCAACCCTGATATCTTTTTTAATTTGATTTGTCAGCTGTTTAATACTTTTAAACTTTTTTTCTCTTCTAATAAACTTAATAAATTCCACAGCTAATT